>Ga0247611_10003576_pt1 | contig 22792 bp, 17 predicted proteins | sample 177DNAGHGhighgp2_FD_192422 | JGI IMG/M metagenome (GOLD analysis project Ga0247611, IMG submission 192422) | Sheep rumen microbial communities from Palmerston North, Manawatu-Wanganui, New Zealand - 1770 DNA GHGhigh gp2 | ecosystem: Host-associated > Mammals > Digestive system > Stomach > Rumen... | reverse complement strand
CTTTTCATACCCATTGGGAAGCATGTCCATGTTCTTTTGCAAAGCTGCTGTATCAAATTTGGTATCCTTCCTGATAGCATATCTCGTTACTTTCCTGACATTGGAATATACCTCTTCTATCAGAGAAGCCCACGCTTCGTTCTGAGGAGTTATAATCGCAAAGCCATCCGGCTTGTTCTCTAAGAGTTCCCGGTTCGGCTGTCCTGCCACAAAGCCAAAACAACCTACATATGCAAAAGCAGATACCGGCTCGTCGGGATCTGTAACATAAATCCTTCCCATAACCTTTTGAAGACAAGAATAGATCAATGTTTCCTGCCAACCAGCAAATAAATCTTTCACCTTAGATGTATCATTTAACTCCACAACCATTTTCACGCCACCAACCTCATATAAACTGAATCATTCCATACTAAGGATTGCTCTTTACTCAGTCTTTTCATTTGGTAAGTACCTCATATGCTTCCTTATTCTTCTTCAAAAGTCTCTTAGAAATGGCAAGTACATCTTCATCAGATGCGACCGCACTTTCTTCAGCTTTACTAAAGTCAATTACAAGATATCTTGGAACGTTATTCTTCAAAATAATCGCTGTTCCTTTTTCATCAACAAGCTTAGTTACTTTCGAAAAGTTCTGATTGGCTTCTGTAATAGAAATCATTGTATTCGTATCAATAATCATGAGAACACCTCCGTTCTTTTATTACATTATACTATCAATTATAGCTATTATTCAACCTATTTTTACAAAAGAAAGCAAGAAAAAACCCGATAACTCATGTTACCGGGTGTTCATGTGTAGTCAAGACAATTAAGATATCATTTGAAATCAAAAGATTTGAACGACCCTGCGCCTTTCTCTCGTTTGATGTACGGTACTATTCTGATTAGATGATTTTTCCTATACATTCTTCAGGCGATTCAGCAAATCAGTGATGAGACCTTGATCATCCCACTTGGACAAACCAAAACATTTCTTTCCAGCATCCTTAAGTGAAGCTCCGATATGATAAACCATCGTACTATCCAGAATCAGAAATCGATCATGAAATGCCTGTGTCTTTTTTACCGTCAATGTCGGATACTGTGCATTGAAGGTTGCTGCATCTGTATTTGTCAGTCTTGTACTCGCGTATGTATAGACCCTTACAGCAACACCGGTATTTTTCTTTGCCAAAATGTTTAAAGTATCAACATCAACATACCCATCTATCAAGATAATCTCCTTCTTTGCTTTCTGGATAATAGAAGTAAGCAACCTGAAGGCGTCATAAATCTGGCCATCAAAAAACACCTTCTGTTCCGCTTCTTCATGATCCTCGATGTACTGAAACACTTTATCAAACCTTTCATCTGTCGACTTCTGATATTCAAGCTGTTTAAGCTCTATATGGCTGACCTTTTCAAACAATAGGGCGTTATTTGATATAAAGTGTCGCATCTCGCGGAAGGCTCTCATGATAAAAATGCTTTGCCGTTCTGCCAACTCACCCTTGAGCACGGTTGCCAACATATATATACCCTGCTCTGTAAAAGCATATGGCGCTTTTCTTCGACCTCCTTCCTGGCCTGAAAAGAATGTTGAATCTGGTGAAATCACATTTTGTGATTTCACGAATTCAATTTCATCTTTGGTAAGTTGAAACATAAAATCATCAGGAAAGCGAGAAAGATTGCGCTTGACCTGCTGATTTAATGATCGGACTTCATATCCATACAACTCGGCCAAATCATAATCCAACATAACTTGAAGGCCACGAATAACGTATATCTTGTTTTTCAATAAAGATTCATCTGCAATCAACTTTTCTGCGTAATCGTTTGACATTTCTTTCTCCTTCAGTTACTTTTTCAATACTAACTGGATTCTACTAAACCTTTAATTGTATATTTAAACTGGATTTTTTCAGTATTTTTAGTCTTACAAACTGAAGATTTAGTTTTACAAATGCAGTAGTTTGTAGATAATGTTCCTTGGCTGTCTGACCAGAAAGGAGCAGATAATGAGCAAACATCTTAGCTTGACCGACCGAGCGATTATTGAGAAGTATTTAGTACAGGACATGTCTTTTGCCTTTATTGCAAGGAAATTGAACCGCTCTCCTACGACCATTTCCAATGAGATAAAGAATCGGCGCTGTTTTGTTAACGGATGCCGGTACACGTCAAACGATTGTGTTCACTACCAATCTTGTCTGAGAAGAAATCTGTGCGATCAGGAAACGTATTACAGCTGTTCTCACCGTTGTAAACGCTGCACGGAATTCGATTGCAGAACCATATGCCCAACGTATGTATCCATGCATTGTTCCCTCTTGGACAAGCCGCCTTATGTATGTACCTGCTGTCCTGACGAAAAGACCTGCAAACGCAACCATGCCTACTACACCGCACACAGGGCTCATGCTGCGTGTTTAAAAGTGCGTAGCATTTCCAGAAAAGGGATTCGCACCTCTCCTGAACGGCTGATTGAGATAAACGATCTGCTTGCACCGCTTGTTGCCAAGGGACAATCGATCAATCACATCTTTGCTACTCATGGCACCGAGATCGGGCTTTCCAAAAAGACCATCTATAATTACATCGACATGAGTGCCTTTGAAGTGAGGAATATCGATCTTCCCAGGAAAGTACGGTATAGGCAGAGACGCCCTCACGAGGTCCTGACTAAGTTCGAGTACCAGTACCGGAAAGGCCGCTCGTACACCGATTTCACCTCCTACATGGAGACGAACCCGAATCTTCCTATTGTTGAAATGGACACGGTTATCGGGGCCAGGAACAGCGGCAAAGTGCTTCTCACCATGCTTTTCAGAGATACCAACTTCATGCTGGTCTTTCTCTTGCCTGACAAGTCCCAGAAAAGCATCCTCGCAGTCTTTGACCGTCTTACCAATCTTCTTGGCATCGATCTGTTCAGGAAACTGTTTCCGGTGATCCTTACGGATAACGGCACGGAATTCAAGGGCGTACACAATCTGGAGTTCTTTGAGAATGGTGCAAGAAGAACTCGGATTTTCTATTGCGATCCACAAGCTTCCTGGCAGAAAGGCCGCATCGAGAAAAACCACGTACTGATCCGTCAGATCCTTCCAAAAGGTTCCACCTTTTCCAACCTTGAAGATACTGATGTTCATTTAATTACCTGTCACATCAACAGCGTTGTGCGGGAACTATTTGAAAACCAGACTCCTTTCGAGTTGATGAACCAGACGGAAGAACGTAAAAAACTGCTGAATATCCTTGCACTTCAATATGTTCCACCAGACGAAGTGCTTCTTAAACCAGCATTGCTGAAACGAAAGAAATAACTTTTGAGCGGTCAGACAGCCATCTCATATTTTCTTCCAGGCGAGGGTCCAATTTACTTTTTCAAACAAATGGGCCTTGGTCTGTTTGCTATGCAACAAAACATGGAATACTCAACAGTTTTATGCCATTATACCCCCTTTTTAAGCTCCGTAACAGCACAAATTACGATCGATTACAAGTCGAGCATAATCCAACACTAATTTAGTTTTTCATTTAAGTGATTCTACTAAACTCACTGTGTCATTATTGGGACAGAATCAACCAACGGCAAAGAAAAACCCCGAAGGCCTTTTCAGACTTTCGGGATTCTTATACTGGCGGAGCCGGTGGGATTCGAACCCACGTGCCTTTTGGGCAAACGGTTTTCAAGACCGCCTCGTTATGACCGCTTCGATACAGCTCCATTACTTGTAACTTGCTAATTTTACTAACTTTACAGACTATTGTCAATAAATGAAAAGGAGGGGGCACATAAATGACTCTCCCTCCTTCTCTATAGGTAAACTGTATGGCAATCAGTTGTCCATCATTTCTAATAGACGATCCAGGTCATCATACGAATAATACTCAATCACGATCGAACCTTTACCCTTTACCTCGTCTTTCAGCTTTAATTTGACTTTGGTGCCGTAGAAAGACGTTAGCTTATGTTCCACATCCTTTGTACTTATTGCAATCGCAGAAGAGCCTTTAGAAGCCGTTTTACGTGACGGTGATTTTGGACTCAGAATCGTCTTGACCAATTCCTCCGTTTCGCGAACACTCAGTTCTTTTGTCATAACAATATCGGCAGCCTTCTTCTGCTCTTCCCGATCAGTAATCGCGAGCAAAGCACGTGCATGACCTGCAGACAAATCTCCATTCCGAACAAAATCTTGCAGAGATTCGTCAATGTTAATCAATCTTAATGTATTCGCAATAGCCGGACGGCTTTTGCCTAGTTTTTTGGCTAAGGCTTCCTGCGTTAAGCCATGTTCTTTCATGAGATTATCCATAGCGAACGCTTCTTCAAGAGGATTCAGATCTTGTCTCTGAATATTCTCGATCAATGCCTGTTCCATTGTCTGCTGATCGGTAAGATCTCTAACAATAGCAGGAATAACACTAAGACCTGCAAGGCGCGATGCCCTCCATCTGCGTTCGCCTGCTACTATTCGATATCCCTTACCCCTCTTTGCAACAATGATTGGCTGTATCACACCGTTTTCTTTAATAGAATCAGCCAGTTCCTGCAGCGCATCCTCATTGAATAGTTTTCTGGGTTGTGCACTATTCGGAGAAATATCATTTATCTTCAGCTCAACAACAGAATCTTTCTGTGTTTCCGGAATTCCATCCGACGGCATCAGTGCACCCAAACCTTTACCTAAACCCTTATTCGCAGCCATAATTCACCTCATATATTGATGTCTGTCTATGTTTACTTTGTTCTTTTAAGAATCTCAGCAGCCAATTCCTGATAAGCAATCGATCCCTTTGATTTCGCATCATATTCATCGATTGTCTTTCCATGACTAGGTGCCTCAGCAAGACGTACATTTCTTGGAATAAAAGTCTTAAATACCTTGTCGCCAAAGTATTTCTGCACTTCTTCCACCACTTGACGCGTAAGCTGAGTACGGCTATCATGCATCGTAATAACAACACCCAGAATACCAACAGCAGGATTGAGTTTTTTCTTTATCATATTTATCGTATCAATCAGCTGCGTTAATCCTTCCAGAGCATAATATTCACCTTGAATCGGAACAATAACACCTTCGCATGCCGATAGAGCATTAATAGTCAAAAGTCCAAGTGACGGTGGACAGTCGATAATAATATAATCATACTGATCTAATACAGGTTCCAATGCTCTTTTAAGCACTGTCTCTCTGCTGATTGCAGCTACCAGTTCGACCTCTGCACCGGCCAGATTGATATTAGTCGGACACATATCAACATTTTTCACTTCGGTAGGAACAATTACATTGCTGATTTCTTCTTCATTCACTAGAAGATCATATACCGTGTTATCTAGTGAAGATTTATCAAATCCAAATCCACTTGTCGCATTTCCCTGCGGATCCAGGTCGATGATGAGTACTTTTTTGCGTTTTTTTGCAAAAAAAGCACACAAATTCACTGCAGTCGTTGTTTTACCAACACCGCCCTTTTGATTTACAATTGAAATTACGTAAGCCATATGATCTCCTTTATCCTTATCTTTTATAAATATAGTATCAGAAATATCGAATCGTAATATGTCAGTTCGTTTACTATCTTTAAACAAAATGTGTCATACTCTCGATTCAGTTACATACTTTTTTTCAAAAAAACGTTTATATTTATATGTTTCACGTGAAACATTTCATCAATTTCGTTTATTGTTTTATGAATTAAGTAATTGCAAAGATTTTGTTTCACGTGAAACAAATCAATCTGAAGTTGTCATTTGCAGTTCAAAGATGAAAGCAATTAAATGTTTCACGTGAAACAAAGAAGGCATCTCATTTCTGAGATGCCTTCTTCGAATGCAAAAGAAAGAGAATCACATATCCAATTGTGCAAACTTAGCGTTAGCTTGAATAAACTCTTTACGAGGTTCAACCTGATCACCCATTAAGAGTGTCATTGCTTCATCTGCAGCTTGAGCATCCTCAATTGTTACCTTTAAGAGCTTTCTGGTAGCAGGATTCATTGTTGTCTCCCAAAGCTGTTCAGAACTCATTTCACCAAGACCCTTGTATCTCTGAATCTTAGGTTCTTTCCAACCTGTTCTCTGTTTAATTTCTTCAACTTCCTTATCATCATAGGCATAATAACCTTCATTACCCTGATATACGCGATAAAGTGGAGGACAAGCAATATATGCATATCCAAGTTCAACAAGAGGTCTCAGATAGCGGAAGAAAAAGGTGAGAAGAAGAGTACGAATATGAGATCCATCTACATCGGCATCAGCCATAATGATAACTTTATGGTAGCGAAGTTTTGCAGGATCAAAATCTTCACCAATACCGGCACCGAGTGCCATTACTACAGGCTGGAGTTTCTCATTTCCATATACCTTATCAATTCTTGCTTTCTCAACATTCAGCATCTTACCCCAAAGCGGTAATATCGCCTGATATTTTCTTTCACGGCCTTGTTTTGCAGACCCACCAGCGGAGTCTCCCTCAACAATGAAGATCTCACAAAATGTCGGATCTTTTTCTTGGCAATCAGCAAGTTTTCCAGGAAGAGTGTTGGACTCGAAAACGCTCTTTCTTCTAGTCATATCACGGGCTTTTCTGGCAGCCTCACGTGCGCGGGAAGCGGAGAGGCACTTATCCATAACGATCTTGGCAACATTTGGATTCTCTTCCAAATACTGGGCTAACTTCTCGCTCATAACCGTTTCAACAAGTGTTCTGATTTCGGCATTTCCCAACTTTGACTTTGTTTGACCTTCAAATTGTGGTTCCGGAAGCTTAACACTAATAATAGCGCCAATTCCTTCTCGAGTATCTTCGCCCTGGAGGTTTCTGTCAGAATCTTTAATATATTTGTATTTTCTGGCATAATCGTTAATAACCTTTGTCAAAGCACTCTTAAAACCAGTTAAATGTGATCCACCTTCAACAGTAGCAATATTATTCGCATATGAATATACATTTTCTGCAAACGAATCATTGTACTGAATAGCGACTTCAACAAAACATTCTCCGCTTCTCTGAGCGATATAAATCGGTGGTTTGTGAAGCGCCTCTCTATGACGGTTCAGATACTCAACGAAAGAGATAATACCTCCATCATAATGAAGGACCTTATCTACCGGTTCTTCAGCGCGATCATCACGCAGAATAATAGTAATTTCGCGGTTTAAGAATGCCATCTCGCGGTAACGCGTGATCATTGCATCAAAGTCAAACCGACAGTCCGGGAAAATCTCCGAATCAGGTGTAAATATCGTGGTAGTACCTGTATCATTTTCATCACACTTTCCGACGATTTCAAGGGGAGAAGTAGTCTTTCCACGCTCAAATTCAATGTGATAAATGTTTCCTTCACGACGTACTTCGACAACCATCTTAGACGCAAGAGCATTAACTACGGAAGCGCCAACACCATGAAGACCACCGGATACACTATATGCACCACCGCCGAACTTACCACCGGCGTGCAGCACCGTATGAACGACTTCAACAGTAGGAATACCCATCTTCGGGTGAATACCGACCGGGATACCGGAACCGTTATCCTGTACGGTAACAGAACCATCCGTATTTACTGTCACCTTAATGGTGTCACAACGACCTGCAAGAGCCTCATCGACAGAATTCGCCACGATCTCATATACAAGGTGATGAAGACCACGTAATGTAGTATCACCAATATACATTCCAGGACGTTTTCTAACCGCCTCCAGACCTTCCAGGACCTGAATATCTTCTTCGTTATACTCTTTCTTGTTGGTAGTATCGAAGTCGTCTTGTCCCTGCGTTGCCTGCTCCAGGTCCTCCAGCGAATCTTCCGAATAGTCTTCCGTCAGTGCACGAGGATCAGCGGCCAGGTTAACAAGGCCATCTGTCTCTTCCTGCACTTCATAGTAAAACTCACGGTTTTTATCCTCAGAAGGGTTCTGCAGATTCTTTTCGTCGTCCATTTTTATAACATTCCTTTCTTTTTTCTCCCCGAATCCATAATCCGGGAAAATGCCTGTAATATGAGGTTTCGTAACACTGTTACCAAACTTATGACCATAATATCAAGCAATCATTTATGTATTTTTCAGAAGAAAAACAACTTAAGATGTGAAGTCCTTGCTCCTGATTCTTTTACATAAAGTCGAAACCGAAATAGGAGAAACATAAGCACGGTCTTCCGTGATCACCAATGATCTGGGAAGCTCTTCTGAAACATATTCCAGAATATTCTCTTCTTCCTTTATCTTTAGAAAAGTATTCATATCAGTAGAAGAAGCCGGCACTGTTTCCAGGTTAATGAGAGCAATGACAGACTTAGATAATATCGTATATTCACCACCGATATGAACGAACATCTAAATGCCTCACAAATCTTCTCAAATATCTCAATTTTGACTCTAATATTATACCATAAAAGGGGAAAAACAGGTAATTTAATCCGAATTTCCTACACGATGCACATTACCGTTATGTACCTCAAAAAAGGCGATTTTCGAGTCCTTTTCCATAGAATCGGCCAGTTCCTGTTCGATAAAGGATTTATCTGTGCAAGTAATGAATATCTGTGCATCGCCGATTTCGGATAGCAGACACTTTCTTCTCTGTGCGTCCAGCTCGCCGAAAACATCGTCAAGAAGAAGGACAGGGGAATCCTTCGTTTCTTCTCTTACAACATCTAATTCGGCCATTTTCATGGAAAGAGCAGCAGATCTTTGCTGGCCTTGAGAAGCAAACATACGAAGTCCGTCTCCATCTAAAGACATGACCAGATCGTCCCTTTGGGGACCATAGTTGGTAATTCCATGGAAGAAATCGTCTTCTACAGACTGATTCCATTTATTCAAGATATATTCCACAACCTTCGTTTCATCATAGTTTTCCAACATATCGATAGGTATGCATGTTTTATATTTCACATACAACGTCTCTCGTCCATGAGAAATGCTTTCATGGTGTTTTCTGGCAAAAGCATCGATACGGAGGGAGAAGAGGTAGCGGTCGTGAATGATCTTAGCAGCCGACTTCGCCATAGGCTCGTTCCAGATCAAGATCTGTTCTCTAAACTCCGATTCGAGGTTCTTACTATTCTTGATCCTGGCATTCTTAATGATCCGGTTCCGATTCATCAGAAGACGGGCAAAATTATTCAGTTCGTGATAATACATAGGCTTCACCTGAGAGAGAAGGACATTTAAATACTTTCTTCTCACAGAAGGGCCTTCTTTGATCAGCATCAAGTCTTCAGGAGCAAATATAACAGCGTTAAAAATCCCGAAATATTCGGATATTCTGTCGAAAGGAACATCATCGTGGGATACAACCTTTTTTGGCTTTTTTCCTAGTGAAAGTGAAGCATCTCCATCGCTGTACTGGATCGCTACAGACTCATCGTAAGGCTGAAAGGAAGACGTTAATCTCAACTTGACTCGATAACTGTGTTCTCCGTGATAGATCATCTCGGAATCCTTACCTGTACGGTGAGAATGAGTAGAAGTACATAAATACACGGCTTCCAGTATGTTTGTCTTACCCTGAGCATTTTCCCCATAAAAAACATTAACAGAAGGCTCGACCTCCAGGTCAAGCCTTCTGTAATTTCTGAAATTCTCTAATTCTATGGAGCGGATGTACATAGATCTCCATTCTACCTGATAAGGTCTTTTCAGAAGATCACTTACGCAATGGCAGGATCAGGTAAATGTACTTGTTTCCTTCTTCCGGTACGATCAGGGAAGGACCATTCGCGCCGGAGAACATGAACTTGACTCGTTCATCCTCAATAGAACGAAGCGCTTCCATAATGTACTTATGGTTAAAATCCACACTGATCAGCTCACCAGTGATCTGACACTTCACATCTTCACGGAGATTACCAAGTTCAGTGGCGGAACGGATCACCAATGTCTCTTCATCTGTCATAGAAAGACTTACCGGACAACGACGGTCTTCCTTCTGAATGATCAGGGAAGCACGCTCAACTGCATTCAATACCACATCCTTATCCACAACCATCGTTGTAGAGGAATTACTCGGAATGATCGACTGATAAGCCATAAACTCGCTGTTGATCAGACGGGAAACAATACGGAAACGTCCTGTATCGAAAAGAATATGGTTAGAAGAAGCATAGATCGTTACTTCGGCTTCCTTACCGGTCAGTATACGAGCTGCTTCGTGAAGAGCTTTACCCGGAATCAGGAACTTCATGACCGGAATTCCGGAACCGATCTCTTCCTTACGTAAAGCCATACGATATCCATCGATAGATACAATAGTGATATTCTGTCCGTCAGACTCGAAAAGGGAACCATTGAGACCCGGACGTCCTTCGTCATTAGAGATGGCAAATATCGTCTGAAGGATCATATTTCTCAGGATATCCTGGTTCAAGATGATCTTATTCTCATCTCCTACAACAGGAATCTTCGGGAATCCCTCAGAAGAAATACCATTGATCGAGAACTTTGACGTACCACTCTCGATATCGATCACCATTCTCTCATTCGTAGAAATGGAAACCTCATCCTCAGGCAATTTTCTTACGATCTCACCAAAGATACGGGACGGAATAACGATCGAACCTTCTTCCATCACCTCAGCATCAACCAATGCCTCAATACCTGTCTCTAAATCATATCCGGTAAGCTTCACTCCGGAGCTTCCTGCTTCAATCAAAATACCATCTAATATCGGTAATGTGGAACGAGTTGAAACTGCTTTCTGTACTATCGCAATCGCTTCTACAAGATTGTCTCTTGAACTTACAAGTTTCATCTTAATCTCTTCCTCCAAATTGTTTATTAGTTACTCTATCTATTATACAGGAAAATTACAAAAATGCTACAAATAATCAAACAAAAGCGAGCAGAAAACGCATGAAAAAAGCAGATTTCAGAGCATTTGAAGTTTTCCACACTTATCCACATTCTGATTTTCATTTAAGAAAAGAAAAAAGAGCTGAAAAGGGCAGATCAACAACTAATAAAACTAAGAATAAAAGGAATAGTATTCTATATTATTATGCTGGGTGAAAAAGTAGGAAAAGTCGATTTTAGCTTGAAATATCGGCATTTTCGGAGTGAATAAAAAGTGGAAAAGAAGTGGATGAGGGGTGAGTATTATGAACACATTCCACATCGCCCGGTTATGCACTTTTTTTCAACCTGATTTCCATGAAAAGTTTTCCACAATTAAACTAAAATCTGTGGAAAACTTCAGTTAAAGAGACGCTTCTTAATGGACTCTAAGTGGCTTGTAATCTCTTCATCCGATTCTTTCAGACATTTTTCAATTTTGTTACAAGTATGAAGAACGGTAGAGTGATCTTTGCCGCCGAAGAACTCTCCGATCTTTGGATAAGTCATGTTCAGTTCCGAACGGCAAAGATACATGCAGATCTGTCTGGGAATGATGATCTCCTTGCTGCGTTTCTTGGACATGATGTCTTCCACCTTAAGGTTATAGCAACGTGCCACGACTTCCACCACAAGTTCCGGAGTGACCTGTCTGGCATGATTCGGCGAGATAATATCCTTTAAGGCAATTTTTGCATCGTCAAGAGAGAAGGATCCGGAAAGCAGGCAATATGCGACCACAGTCTTATAAGCTCCTTCCAGTTCACGGATATTCGAAGCGAAGTTAGATGCAATATAGTCCACTACGGAATCAGGAAGGATCTTATTATCCTCCTGCATCTTCTTCTTTAAGATAGCAATACGTGTCTCATAATCCGGTGGCTGGATATCCACGATCAGGCCGGATGAAAAACGTGAACGAAGACGGTCTTCGAGAGAAGAGAGACTTTGTGGCGGCTTATCACAGGTCATAATGATCACTTTGCCGGATTCATAAAGAGAATTAAAAGTATGGAAAAACTCTATCTGCGTCTGCTCTTTACGTTCCAGAAACTGGATATCGTCGATCAGAAGGTAATCAGCATTTCTGTATCTTTCGCGGAAATCATCGTATTTACCTTCACGGATCGTGGCGATAAATTCATTCACGAAGCTCTCACAGTTTACATATACTACCTTGAGATTAGGTTTCTTGTTGATCACATAGTTTCCGACTGCCTGCATCAGGTGCGTCTTTCCAAGTCCTGATCCGCCATAGAGAAACAGTGGATTGTACTGATTACTTCCTTCTGCAACCGATACACATGCAGCATGAGCGAAACGGTTTCCGGCACCAACGATAAAGGAGTCGAATGTATAGTTCTGATTGATCTGGGAAGTACTTGAACTGGGAACAGTCGAGGACTCCGCGGAATATTGATGGATCATGTTCAGAAGGACTGCAGAATCCTGTACTTCGATCTGTATGTCGATTTCCTTCTCGTTGACGGAAGCCACGCAATTCTTGATCAGAGGGATCATGGGTACGAGCTGCTCCTGGGTAAAGGAATCCGGAACAGAAAGGATCAGGACTTCATCATTGATAAAGACAGGCTTGATCGGCGAAATGAAGGTCTTGAACTTGATCGAGGAAACTTCATCTCGTAAAATATCCAGAGTTTTGTTCCAAACAGTATTTAAATCCATACCCCGTTCCCTGCATCCCCATGGAAGATCGCAATGCATGGTCTGCATTCGACAAAATAAAAAAGTAGAATAATCATAGCAGAATTTTCCACTATTTGAAAGTATCTGGTATAATATTTGCGTAGAAATTTCTGCGAACAATGTTGACAATCGGGAGAATGTAACACCGTTAAAGGGAAAAGAATACTGGATAATGTGATAAAGAAGGTTCATTAGGGGATGTCTAGAAGAGATTCATACGGAAGAAGAAGTTATAGAAATATCATTCTGATTGCAATCGCCTTGATCTGCCTTGTGGTAGGTGTGATCCTGTTGTTGATCGATCCAATCAAGAATATGAAGCGTCAGGCTGTGATGGATGATATGATGGAAAGCATCGCGGAAGGAAGCCAGGCGGTTTTTGTCGTGAAATCCAACGGAAATGAAGTGAATGGCGAGGATTTCGAGGATTACGATTTCGGTGCGGAGGAATTGACCGGAAATACGGGAAGTTATGAGGACATCGTGGCGGAACTTCCGGATGAGGTCATTCTGAAGGCATTGGGACGGATCAAGATCCCGTCTGTCGATATCGATATTCCACTTTGGGATGGCGCGACCATCGTCACATTGCGTTATGGAGCCGGAAGGCTGGAAAAGACGGCAGATCCGGGACAAGAGGGCAATATGGTCATACTCGGTCACAGAATGCGTGCAGCGGGAAAGCTTTTCCATAGTCTGGGAGAAGTAAAGCTGGGAGATGACATCATCATTACCGCAATGGATGGTAAAGTGTATACTTATCGAGTGGATAAGATCTTCGAGGCAGTGAAGCCACAGGATCTGGATTATTACGCAGATATCAACTATGGAGAAGGCAAGCAGGTGACATTGGTCACATGTACTCCTTTAGGTGTGGCAACACATCGTCTTCTGGTTATCGGACATCTGGTGTGATGTTCTGATCGAATAAAGAGCATAAGGGGAATAAGAATGAGTTCTTTGCGTTTTTACGCAGCTATCGCATCGGCAAAAATAGTCCGCTTCGGTCTTCGTGTAATCGGACGTGGTGCGACGACTTTGCCTGGTAAAGTGGCGGTAAAGGTCGATCCGAGAATACTTCAGAAACTTTGTGATGGAAGAGATTGTGTTACGATCACCGGCACGAACGGCAAGACGACGACGACTCACATGATCACGGATATATTTCGCAACTGCGGTTACACAGTCGTGACCAATGTTTCCGGAGCCAATCTCCTTTCCGGTGTAACGACTTCCATGATCTTCGGAAGAAAAGAGATGAAGAAAGCAGAGAAGGAAGGCAGGAAGATCATCTGTGTTCTGGAGACCGATGAAGCTGCCTATGGTAAGATCGCTTGTCAGATCAAGCCGAAAATATCGGTAGTCACGAATCTTTTCCGTGATCAGCTGGACCGGTTCGGTGAGTTGGCGCATACCCGTGAACTGATTGCTAAGGGACTGGACACATGTGAAGCGGATATTTTACTGAATAGTGATGATTCTCTGGTATCCGAACTCTATCGGGGAAGAGAAACGAGAACTTGTTTTTACGGTTTTTCAGAGAGTTCCATGCGATTCAATAATATGACCTATCCCGGAAAATCCGGTATTCTTCCGGCTTCTTCCGATGCAGAATATTGTACGTCCTGTAAGGTGAAATATGACTATACAGCCAGAAGTTTCGGTCATCTCGGTGCTTTTTCCTGCAGTAAATGCGGAAAGAAGAGGCAATCGCCCCGTTTCTTTCTGAAATACGATCTGGCGAGAAATCCGTCAGATGAGGGATATGAGCTGTCTCTGTGCGATGGAGGCGACCTGGGAGATAAAGCAGATAGTCTTCCGGGCGAAAAGAATGAGAATGCTTCCAAAATCATAGAGAAGCGCGTGAAACTCCCTATCCCCGGCATGCACAATTTCTATAATTCCATCTGTGCGGTAGCCGCCTGTGTCCGAATGGGAGAGAAGATTGGAGATACAGAAGGTCTTTCTTTCGAGAAATGCTGCGCGGCCCTGGAACACGTGGAAGCCGCTTTCGGACGAATGGAGAAGATCAGCATTGGTAACAAGAAGATCTGTGTGCTTCTTGTGAAAAACCCGGTCGGACTGGATCGTGCTTTATCCCTCGTCGCCGGTGCTTCCGACGCAGACGGGATCTATATGCTTCTAAACAGTAATATCGCAGACGGCAAGGATGTTTCCTGGATATGGGACGTGGATTTCGAATCCAAGGATTTTCCGAAGAAAATCTACGTTAGTGGCGACCGGTATGGTGACATGATGCTCCGTATTTTATATTCCGGAGTGGAAAGAGAGCGCATCATTGCTAAGCCGATGGAAGAATGCGCAGATCTTCTGGACCAGGCTATATCGGATTCTTCGGAAGGAAAATGTCTTTATATCCTCCCGAACTACACGTCCATGCTGGCACTTCGATCCATCCTGGTGAAACGTTATCACCTGAAAGATTTCTGGAAATGACGAAAGGAAAGTGCTTTTGCAATGGAAAATACTGAAAGAGAACTTCGTATATGCCATATGTATCCGGATCTTCTGAATCTCTACGGAGACCGGGGCAATGTGTTGAGTCTGATACGGCGTGCCGAACTTCGAGGAATCAAGGTCAAGCTGGTACCTGTGTCCATCGGCGATGATTTCGATGAGAAAGACTTCGATATCGTTTTTCTTGGTGGGGGACAGGATGCGGAGCAGAATGTGATCCGTAAAGATTTTGTGGAAGTGAAAGGACCGAAGGTCAAGGAAGCAATCGAGAGAAACATGGTATTTCTCTGCATTTGCGGTGGTTATCAGATGCTGGGAAAGTTCTATCAGGAGCATGACGGAACGAAGATCGAATGCCTCGGTGCTATTGATGTCTATACGGTCGGCGAAGATGTGCGGTATATCCAGGACACGATCTATGAAGCGGATTTTCTCTATGATGGCAAAAATCCGGACTCCGGAAAGTTGTACGGTTTCGAGAATCACAGCGGACGTACTTATCTGGGACCTACGGTCAAGCCGATGGCGAAGGTGATCGAAGGTGCGGGAAATAACGGAAAAGACGGATTCGAGGGAGCAATATATAAGAATGTGTATTGCACATATTCCCACGGAAGTTTTCTGCCGAAGAATCCAAGGATGACCGACCATCTGATCAGTCTGGCACTCAAGCGCAGATATGGGGAAGACTACGAGATCCCGGATCTGGATACGACAAATGAAGATTTCGCAAGAGCTGCCCTTCTGGCATATAAAGAGAAGGGGAACACGGCTCCGTAAGGATCGTATGAATCAGGTGAATCGGGTGAATCAGGTGACGCAGTTCCTGCCGAGAGTCTTGGATGTGTAGAGACGGGCGTCAGCCACATGGATCAGATCCGATACACTATCACTTTCTACATAACTGGAGATACCCATGCTGGCGGAAAGATGAAGTGGTTTCTTGCTCTCATCGAGTACGATGGGAGAACTGGACAAGGCGGAACGGACACGCTCGGCCTGGACTTTGGCACCTTTAAGCGGGGTATCCGGCAGGAGCATCATGAACTCATCCCCACCGATACGGAAGACCATATCGGACTTTCTACACTGAGAAGTCAGGATGCCGGCAACAAGACGAAGTACGTCATCACCCTTGTTATGACCGAAATCATCGTTTATCTTCTTAAAGTGGTCAATATCCAGCGAAATCAGGCAGAAAGTATTCTTCGGATCCTCTTCCTTGCCGGGGGTCCTTCTACGATCGTACTGATAAGCGGTCTTCTCCACCATCTCATAGAAATATCTTCTATTGAAAAGCCCGGTAAGGTCATCGATCTGGGAAAGTCTTTTCAGCTTCTCATTAGTGCGGCTGAGTTCTTCCTCGAAGGCTTTCAGAGCGGTGATATTCCGGGAGATGCCCCAGGTACCGATCACGGTGCCTTTATCGTCGAAAACAGGATATTTGGATGCGGAGTACCAGACTACTGAACCATCGGACTTCTCAAGCTTCTCGATATTGGAGATAAGGGGGGTCCTTGTCTCCATGATCTCCAGTTCTTCCTTGCGGGCACGCGTGGCGAAATCCTTCGGGAAATAATCAAAATCAGTTTTTCCTACCATTTCATTCGGATCATCGATACCGAACTGAGCGGCATGCGCCTTGCTATTCCATATGAAGCGGGACTGCTCGTCCTTAAAATAGATCGTATCATTGGAGTAATTCCGGATCGTGTCCAGAATGACTTCATTCGAGAAAGAAGGATGCTTTTTTTCTTTCGCCATGACTATCACTCCCCTGAAAACTTTGAAAGCTTAAGAAATCAACACACCCATTATCTCAAAAAATCTCAAAAAAGAAAACACTTCGGCACATTTGCGCATACTTTCTGCTATACTGTGTCTGAAAGTAGGTGACATATATGAAGCTGGAAATCATGGATACCACCCTTCGGGATGGGGAACAGACACCGGGAGTTTCATTCTCCCCGAACGAAAAACTCAGTATTGCCAAGATCCTTCTGGATGAGGTCCGAGTCGATCGCATCGAGGTCACATCCGCGCGTATTTCTGACGGAGATTTCGAAGCTTTGCAGAAGATCACCGAATGGGCCAAGAAGAAGGATTGTCTGGAGAAGGTGGAAGTACTTGCTTTTGTTGACCGTGGACATTCTCTTTCCTGGATCGAGAATGCGGGAGGCCGTGTCGTAAACCTTCTATGCAAAAGTTCGCTCCATCATCTTACGGCGCAGCTTGGAAAAACCCCCGAGCAGCATGTCGGCGAGATCCGGCATATCATTGAGGATGCTGTATTCCGTGACATGAAAGTCAATATTTATCTCGAGGACTGGTCCAATGGAGTCCAGAACGATTTTGAATATGTAAAAATGCTTGTAAGTGAATTATCTGTCCTTCCGGTGGAGAGGATCATGCTGGCAGATACGTTGGGCGTACTGACACCCGATATGACATACGAATATGTGTCCAAGATGACGGCGCTTTTCCCGGAAGTACATTTCGATTTCCATGCGCATAACGATTACGATATGTCGGTGGGAAATACCATCATGGCGGTCAAGGCCGGAGTAAAGGGCGTACATGTGACCGTTAACGGTCTGGGTGAGCGGGCAGGAAATGCACCGCTTGCATCTATCGTAGGAGCTGTGGCGGATTTCTGTGAGAACCGGACCATCGGCGTGGATGAGACTGCTTTGGAGCATGTCAGTAAGATGGTCGAGAGTTTCTCGGGAATGCGCATTCCAAAGAATCAGCCGATCACCGGCGCCTCGGTTTTTACGCAGACCTGCGGTGTACATGCGGACGGCGATACCAAGGATTCTCTCTACTGCAATAAACTGGCGCCGGAACGCTTCGGCCGTCTTCGCCAGTATGCCTTGGGGAAATCCAGCGGACGTGCCAGTATAGCGAAGAATCTGGAGGAATTCGGACTGGATCTGGATCAGGAATCACTTGAGAAAGTCACGGCCAGGATCGTGGAGATGGGCGATAATAAGGAGAGCGTCATGACGGATGAACTTCCGTATATCGTGGCAGACGTATTGGGAAAAGGCAACGGGGAATCCCACGTGAAGATCCTGAATTACTATGTCTGCCATGCCCGTGACCTGAATCCGGTTGCCACCATGCGCATTCAGATCGACGATAAAGTCCATGAAGCCAGTGCTTCCGGTGAAGGTCAGTTCGATGCCTTTATGCGGGCGCTTCAGAAAGTCTATCAGCAATTCGGAAGGACGCTTCCGTTCTTCGCGGACTACTCGGTAACGATTCCACCGGGAGGCCGTACGAATGCTTTTGTCGAGAGTGTTATCACATGGCGGGACGGAGAGCATGAGTTCAAGACCAGAGGTCTGGACCGTGATCAGGTCGCCGCAGCGATCAAGGCCACGGCGAAAATGCTCAACGTGATCTACGAACAGGAACAGATGAGCGAGCCGGAATAAAGTGTTTCGAAAGAGGAAATGCTGCCGAATGATAGATCAAGAAAAAGACGGGTAAATGCCCGTCTTTTTACATCTGATCCTGAATATACTTAACGATATCCTGGTGCCGGCTTTTCTTCCATTCTCCCTTTTCCGCCTCTTCCGCGAGAGGACAGAGAATAAAGAAATCCAGGGTCTCACCCGGCACTCTTCCGGTGCGCATAGGCTCGGCAAAATGCGCCTTCCATTCTTCTTCGGTCGCATTCGCGAAGCGCTTCGGATCCAGATAGGTCATCTGACGGCGGGTCGCGGCGATATGCATCTTGGCGGAAAGAGGAGAGAGAAGGGAGTATTCCTCTTCCTGTACGTCCTGGAAGATCACCGGCAGATCGCCGATGTCCACATGTTCTTCGCCACGAAGGATATCGATGCCATAAGGCGTGAATGAGAAAGATTCCGATGACAGCTTCAGTTCCAACAGCAGACCCTTCTCCGTATTGAACTGGGAACGCTGGTAATCCGTATCGAAAATAAAGTTTCCGAGGGAATAGAAGATCGCTTTATCACCGACCATCTCGTAATTCATAGGGACATGCGGATGATGCGCGACCACGATGTCTGCGCCCATTTCCAGATACAGATGATAACGTTCCCGGGTATAAGGCGACGGAAGCGGAGTAAACTCCTCTCCTGCGTGGGCCACCACAATACACCAGCGGCAAGTCTTCTTGATCTGCGTGATGGCATCCCGGATCGCATCGAGATCGCTCCAGCTGAAACAGCCGGGTTTCTCTTCACCCGCCGCCCGGCAGGCGCGCTGGTAGCCGACACCGAACATGCCGATACCGCCAGCTTCCGGAAGATACAGGATCTTTCGCGCTTCCTCGATATTCATTCCGGCGCCGATCGTGGAGATCTTCCGTTTTCCGGCCTCGGCCAGGGTCGAGGATAGACCGTCCGGTCCGGCATCCATGATATGGTTATTGCAGATGTTCCATATATCGCAGTGGTTCGCGGAAAGAAAATCCGCCACAGCGGGATCCATAAAATGAAGAAGTTGTTTGGCTCCTTCGTTGACTTCGTTTTTCGGGCATTCCATGATCGGACCTTCTACGTTGGCAATCACGTGGTCGGCGAAAGAAAATATGTTGCGGATCCTTCTGGAAAGAAGGTCCGGATCTTCCCATTTATGGTCCATATAACGGTCGAATCCGATATCTCCGGTGAAAACGAGAGTCGTCTCACCCCGGACGAGTTGACAGAACTTCTCTCCACGAGCTTCGAAATCCTTGAAGTGTGTGTAGGAGGCAGCGGCCGGAGACATGATGCAGGCCTTGCCGGAAGGGGTGAGCTTACGGGCGAGACGGACAGATTCCTTTATGTCCGAAACAAGGTGACAATAGGGAAGGTCGCCGACGTCCTCGAAAATGCGCTTTCCACTCTCATAGGCGAAGATGTACTGATATTCCGGGTGCTGTCTGACGAAAGCGATGAGGGAGGTATAATCGATCCCTCTGTCCATGCCACCGATCAGGAGCGTACCGGTGTTGGCAATGCTGGTGGCTGCTTGAATGGTAGCCTGAGGTATGGTGGAGATAGAATCGTTGTAAAAGTCGATCCCATCGAAGTTGCCTACGAATTCCAACCGATGGTGAAGGCCGGTGAATGTCTCAATGCTCTTGCGGACACTTTCCGGATCGAGACCCAGGATCTCTGTGCAGATCCGGTACACGAAAGTGGCATTGAAACGGTTATGCGCGCCTTTCAAATTCATATCGAAATCCATCGATGAATTAAAATCGAGGCGGATCTTCTTCGCCTGTGTATCGATCTCCGGGACATCGTTCCCATAGAAAAGATAGTCGTCCGGACCCTGATGGATCGTAATGTTTTTCTTGGCACGGAAGTAGTTATCCATGGTGATATACCGGTCCAGATGATCCTCATAAAGGTTCAGGAAGACTGCGATATGCGGGGAAGTCTCCAGGTCGGATAGCTGATGACAGCTTAATTCGTATACGATCTTCGTATCTGCGCCGATCTGGTCGTAGTAATCGAAACAAGGGAAGCCGATATTCCCGCACAGGATGGCATCGCCGTTCTTCAGGTCATGCAGGACGTGATAAAGAAGGGAGGAAGTGGTACTCTTTCCTTTTGTTCCGGTGATGCCGATGATCTGCGAGGAAAACTCTTCCATAAAGAGTCTTGTCTGCGAGATATACTTCGGGTCATTGGTCCGGGTAACGATGCCCGGACTCTTGATGATCAGGTCATAGTCAACCGCCTTCTTGAGGATCTCTTCTTCGGTCCCTTCCACGATATCGAAGGAAGCACCCGGACAATGCGTCGCCAGAAACCGCTCGGTGGATTTTCCTTCCCGGCCCTTGCCCCAGATCAGAATGTGCTTATTTTCCAGCTTATCCGTAATCTTCATGTGTGATCTCCCTCCTGACATGTACTCCTATTTTACCATAGCGTCCGCCTTGCGCCTCATTTTGCGCCAGATCACGAAATACATGGTGGTAAAACAGATGCTGGCACCAGTCAGCTGACTGATGCATTCGGCCCAGAAAACGCCGTCCACGCCCAGTCCGATGCCGGGAAGAAGGAGTGTCAGTGGCGTGACTAGAAGGATCTTTCTCAGCATCGAGAAAAAGAGGGCATGCTTCGGATAATTGAGAGCCACGAACGTGGATTGGCCGGTCATCTGCAGCGCCATGAACGGAAATGCAAGGAAATAGATACGTCCGCAGTGAACAGTCATTTCGATCAGTTTCGGATCGTCGGTAAAAATCCGGATCAGGAGCTGCGGGAAAAGGAGCATCACGGCCCACATCACGGTGTTGATCGCAAGGCCGGTGAGAAAAATGAAACGGATGCTTTCGGATACGCGTCCCGGCTTGCCGGCTCCATAGTTATAGCTCATAACAGTCTGACCGGCATTGGTCAGGCCGCTGTTCGGCAGACTCGTGACCTCCCGGACCGAATTGGTCAGGCTCATGGCGCCGACGTATAAAGTGCTCAGCGGACCGCCCCAGCTCTTCAACATCATGTTTACGATCGCCTGTGTGATGCTGGTAGTGACCTTGAAGGTGAATCCTGTGGCGCCAAGTTTCAGAAGGCCCCCCAGTTGCGAAAAGTCGATTCCGAGTTTTTTCAGGCGAAGCGGTGGTTTCTTACTCCTTAGGAAAAGAACTACCCACGTGGCGCTGATGGTTTGGGAGAGGATCGTGGCCAATGCCGCGCCCCGGATGCCCATATCGAAGGCGAAGATGAAGAGCGGATCCAGGCCGATATTCATTACGGCCCCGATGATCACGGTGATCATGCCGATCTTCGGAAAGCCTTGGGCATTGATGTACGGGTTCATGCCAAGGCTGATCAGGACCGGGATCGTGCCCAGCACATAGATCCGGAAATATCCGATGGCATAAGGAAGCGAGTTCTCATCTCCGCCGAGAAGTTCCAAGACCCAGGGAGCAGTAGTAAAAAGAAGCACAGTAAGGGTGGCCCCGATAAGAAGGAGAAGCGTGAAGGAGGTCCCCATCATGCGTTCGGCTTTGGCATCATTCTTCTCCCCTCTGGCGATGGTGGCCAGCGTGCTTCCACCGGTACTGCATAAGTTGGCGAAAGCACCGATCAGTGTGATCAGAGGAAAGCAGACACCTAAACCTGTGATGGCGAAAGTACTGGTCTCACCCATGTGTCCGATATAAGCGCGGTCAACTATGTTATAAAGCACGACCACCAATTCGGCCAACATGATCGGAAGACCCAGTTTCAGGATCAGGGAGGAAACTCTGCCTTTAGAGAAATCACCCTTCATACGTACGACCGATCGATCTTGATCACGCAGTAATGATGCGCATGCAGCTTCAAGACCTCATCCTGCACTTTCTGGATCAGTTCTTTTTCCGAGGTTTTAATATCGTTCGGCACTACCATATCGAAGATCAGGTTCGTGTGGCTTTCGCCGGGAACCATGCGGAAATCGTGGATCGTGATGCGTGCATCGATCCTGGATGTGATCGTCCGCACCTCTTCCTGCAGACGCATGAGATCCTTGTTTTTCGTATCGATCGGATCCATATGGATCACGGCTTCGCAGTCCAGTTCCCGGGCCAGATCCTGCTCGATATTATCAATGCTGTCATGGATATAGAACATATCCTGAAAAGCGGATACTTCCGCGTGAAGGGAGATCATCTTCCGGCCGGGGCCATAGTCATGGACCACGACATCGTGCAGGCCGCTGACACATTCGTGGGAAAGGACGATCGAGGAGATCCGGTCCAGAAATTCCTTGGAAGGGGGTGTGCCGAGCAACGGCTCGATCGTCTCTCTTGCCGCCTTG
>Ga0247611_10003575_pt1 | contig 22796 bp, 13 predicted proteins | sample 177DNAGHGhighgp2_FD_192422 | JGI IMG/M metagenome (GOLD analysis project Ga0247611, IMG submission 192422) | Sheep rumen microbial communities from Palmerston North, Manawatu-Wanganui, New Zealand - 1770 DNA GHGhigh gp2 | ecosystem: Host-associated > Mammals > Digestive system > Stomach > Rumen... | reverse complement strand
CTCAGGCAGAGGATATGCCTTTGTGGATTGTTCCCGACCGAAAGGTGAGTGTACAGGACATTGAGGAATGCATGCGTGATCATTATGAGGGGACAGCTCTTGCACTGGATAGCACGTCAATAGGAGGTGGTATCTGGGATATGCCGTATCGTCCCACTCCGCTCAGCTTTGAAGTCGACGGACAGAAGTGCTTCAATGAGCGGCCGACAAGTACCCAGCAGACAGGCTTTTCGTATGTCAGTCAGATGCGGTCATGGCTCCCACGGCAGATTGGAGGCGTACTGTGGTTTGGCAATGACGATGGTAATATGGTTGCATATACTCCTGTCTATTGTGGCAATACGGTACAACCAGAGTGTTATAATACTCCAGGAGCCGATGCCGTGACATTCTCTGACAAGAATGCATATTGGGTATGTAACTGGGTGAGCAATATGGTTTATCCGCGTTATAGTCAGCTCTTCCCGTCGTTGAAAGCCGTTAGGGATAGTCTTGAACAGAGCTATTTTGCACAGCAGAAAGCGGTAGAGGAGCAGGCGATGCGTCTTTATGCAAATAGTGAAGAGGCTGCCATTAAGTATCTGAATGAATATAGCAACCGCCAGGCGCAGCAGATGCTTGCACGATGGAAACAACTGGCTGTCTATTTGATTGTTAAGTTCAACGACATGGCTGTTAAACCCGAGGAGAATGGAGCTTTCAAGCGTACTGCTACGGGTATTGGTGCCCGTGTGGCGCGTCCTGGGTTCCCAAAGCCTTTTGCCCGTGAATATATCCGTCAGACAGGGGATAAATACCTAAGTCCTGAATAAAGAGTTATACAGCATACTGATTATTAAAAGTTAGCGATATTCTATGACTTTATGGATGATGCCATAAATGAATAGAATATCGCTAACGCATATAAGGAGATTCTGCCTTTAGAAGACGGCAGACATGTGTTTCAGTTTCTCAACGTAGGCGTCAAGCACAGCCACAGCGGTGATGTTTACAACATCCCGTACACTGGAACCAAAATCGACAAAGTGGATAGCCTTGTTCAATCCCATCTGGATAGGACCGATGATTTCCACATCGGCATTGAGCGACTGCAGCATCTTATACGACGAGCGGGCAGAGGTAAGGTTGGGGAAGACAAGGGTGTTAACGTCAAGGCCATTTAACCTGCTGAAAGGATAAAGATTATCACGCAGGTCCTTGTCAAGTGCAAAGCCAATCTGCATCTCACCGTCAACAATCATTTTCGGGAAATCATTGTGGAGCTTGTTTACCGCGTTTTTCACCTTCAGTGCACCGTCTGAGATATTACTTCCAAAGTTGGAATGACTAATCAGAGCCATGACGGGCTTCTCGTTGAAGAATTCCACCGCTTTGGCACTCAGCTTCGCAATGTCCACCAGTGTATCTGTGTCGGGATTCTCATTCACCAGCGTGTCTGCCAGATAAAGTGTGCCACGTGGTGAGTTGATGATGTGCATGGTACCGAAGTGCTTGAATTCAGGGCGTATTCCAATGACCTCGTTGACAACCTTGATAGTGTTAGAATAGCGAGTATAAAGACCAGTGATGAAAGCATCAGCCTCACCCGTTTCCACCATCATCATTCCAAAATAGTTTCGTTCAAACATCTTGTCGTTGGCTTCCTGGAAGGTGTATCCCTCACGCTGACGCTTCTCTGTCAGTATTTGTGCGAACCGTTCGCGGCGTTTCTGCTCTCTTGGATGCCTCATGTTTAGCACCTCAATGCCTTTGAGACTCAGATCCATCTCCTTTGCCATTCTTACGATGACCTCATCGTTACCCAGCAGGATAGGATGACAGATTCCTTCGGCACATGCCTGTACAGCAGCTTTGAGCATGGTGGGGTGTGTACCTTCTGCAAATACTACTCGCTGGGGATGAGCTGCGGCAGAAGCATAAAGTTTCTGAGTGAGCTTTGTCTCCTGACCAAGCATCACGGAGAGCGAGTCTTTGTAAGAATCCCAGTCGGTAATCATCCGACGGGCAACACCACTGTCTATAGCTGCTTTTGCCACTGCTGCAGAGACCTCTGTGATGAGGCGTGGGTCCACAGGCTTTGGAATAAAGTAGTCACGACCAAAAGTAAGGTTATTGACCTTATAGACATCATTCACTACATCGGGGACAGGCTGTTTGGCAAGGTCGGCTATGGCGAGCACAGCAGCCATCTTCATCTCCTCGTTGATAGCCTTTGCATGAACGTCGAGTGCTCCTCTGAAGATATATGGGAACCCGATAACATTATTTATCTGGTTGGGATAGTCTGAACGTCCCGTAGCCATAAGAACGTCAGGACGGCTGTCCATGGCATCTTCATACGATATTTCGGGCACAGGATTGGCCAATGCGAAGACGATGGGGTCGTGAGCCATCGAGCGCACCATATCTTTCGTCAGGATGTTTCCTTTCGAAAGACCGACGAATACATCGGCACCGCACATCGCTTCTTCCAACGTGTGAATGTCACGACGGTCGGTTGCAAAGAACTTCTTCTGTTCTGTCAGATTCTTACGGTCGCTGGTGATGACTCCTTTCGAGTCAAGCATCACAATGTTCTCTTTGCGGGCACCAAGGGCACAATACAGCTTTGTGCATGAGATGGCGGCAGCACCGGCACCGTTCACAACGATTTTCACCTCGGAAATGTCCTTTCCCGCCACATCTAATGCGTTTTTCAGTCCTGCGGCAGAGATAATGGCTGTTCCATGCTGGTCGTCGTGCATCACAGGAATGTCAAGAGACTTTTTCAGTCTTTCCTCGATATAAAAACACTCAGGAGCCTTGATGTCCTCAAGGTTAATGCCGCCAAAAGTGGGAGCGATACGTTCTACTGCTTCGCAGAACTTCTCCGGGTCTTTTTCGTCTACTTCAATGTCGAACACATCGATACCGCCGTAAATCTTGAAAAGCAAGCCCTTTCCTTCCATCACTGGTTTGCCGCTCATGGCACCAATGTCTCCCAATCCCAGCACGGCCGTGCCATTACTGATGACAGCTACCAAATTCCCTTTGTCGGTGTATTTATAGACATCATCGGGGTTCGACTGGATGTCAAGACAGGGGTAGGCAACTCCCGGGGAGTAGGCCAGACTTAGGTCAGTTTGGGTTCTGTAGGGTTTAGTAGGTTTAACTTCGATTTTTCCGGGACGGCCACTGCGGTGATATTCTAATGCCGCCTCTTTTGTTATTTTTACCATAATTCTTTATTTGGAGAGCTATTGTTATTTGTTCTTCTGTCGCAAAGATACAAAAAAAGGTTGATATTTCGTACACTTTTCAAAAGAATTAATGCAGAATGTTCGTAAAAAAAGGCAAGACGGGAGGAATGATGAAGTTCAGTTTTTTTGCTAATTGTGAATCGATCCCGGATAAGTTGGTATTAATTTAATATATGATTTGAGTATTTTTCAATCTATCCTCTACTGAGTTTATCTTAAACCATTGAAAATAAGAGGTTTATCTGCTTATACTCTATCTACAAAAACTCTACTAATTCTCTACTAATCCTCTACCTATCCTCTACTAATCTTCGCCATACTCAATACATTCTTTACCCATTGCAAACATACTCTTTGTGATTACTTAATGTACTCTTTACAACTCGCGAATGTACTCTTTACATCCCGCAAACCTATGCTTTACTCAAACAAACAAATTGATTCATCCAACCAGATAAGTAGAGAAAACATAGAGTATTTGTAGAGGATAAGTAGAGAATAAGTAGAATATAAGTAGAGGATAAATAGATAATGATTCTTTTACAAGTACTTGCTTTACAGTTGCTTATGGGAGTTTTAGTAGAGAATAATCTTCATTATAGAGATTTAAACCAAAAATAAACATGCTATATATGGGAAAAGCGTTCTTGTAAAGGACAAACGCATTAATCTCTGCTCCGAGGAAATGATCTTCGTTGAAATATGAATTTTCACAAGGCTTGTGGGAGACTTTTTAAGTTTATCATGCATCTCATTAAATAATTATTCGTATATTTGTGGTCAACAATTGGCAATACAGAATAGTTACACCTGAAACGTAAGATAAATGGCACAATGGCAGAAGATTCAAATACGGCGAGAAAACGGAGAGACTGTTAAAGCTCAGGCTCCCATTATAGTCTCTGCAAGCAGGAGTACAGACATTCCTGCTTTCTATGCTGATTGGTTCTTTCATCGGCTGAAGGTAGGGTACTCTGCATGGACAAATCCTTTCAATGGAGTTAAGAGCTATGTGTCATATCAGAATACTCGATTTATCGTGTTCTGGTCAAAGAACCCTCGTCCTTTGCTTAAACATCTTGATTATCTGAAAGAAAAGAATATAGGTTGTTATATTCAATATACACTTAATGACTATGAAAAAGAGAAGTTGGAGCAAGGTGTTCCTGCTCTTCTGCAGCGTATAGACACCTTTAAACAACTTGTTGACAAATTAGGCAAAGGGCGTGTAATCTGGCGTTTTGACCCGCTGATACTTACAGACGACATTTCCATTGACTCATTGTTATCTAAGATAGAGCATATCGGAGATCAATTAAAAGGATATACAGAGAAACTTGTTTTCAGCTATGCTGACATTCTGAGCTATCGGAAGGTCAAAGCAAATTTGGAAAAGAGCAGTATCCCATATCATGAATGGACGGAGCCTCAGATGTTAGAATTTGCTGAACGTTTTGCAAGATTGAATAAGAAATGGGGCTACACTCTTGCTACTTGTGGAGAGAAAATTGATTTGCAGCAGTTTGGAATAGAGCATAACCATTGTATTGATGATGCGCTTATTATAAGATTTGCATACGAAGACAAAAAACTGATGGACTTTCTTAAAGTCAAGACATTCCCAATGCCTGCACCAAATCTTTTTGGCGAATCAGAACCTTTGCCTGAGGATGCAATCATTCTTCCCAACAACACATACGCTACTCATGGTGACAATCGTGATAAAGGGCAGCGATTGTTTTGCGGATGTATAGTTAGCAAAGATATTGGTGAATACAATACTTGCCCTCATTTATGCGAATACTGCTACGCTAATACAACCAAGGAATTGGCTTTGCAAAACTGGAAACGATACCAGGAGAATAAGTTGTCTGAAACTATAACAGGTAAATAGAATGTCATACATAGAGTTATTAGTACAATTAGAAAACATAACATCTGACTCTATTATAGAGTTGAATAAGAGTCTTGTGCCAACTCCCTATCGTCCATGTCCTTGGAATTATCCTGGTTTGAATCATGGAATAGCTGTGCTGGAAACAGAAGAACAGTGTTGTGCATATATGGCTGCTTATGGGTCAATGCATCGTCACAAGTTGCTTCGAGCCTTGGACGAGAATGAATTTCCTTATAGAGCTCTAAGCAAAGGAGTTGAGATATATGATTGGGGATGCGGACAAGGTATTGGCTCTGTCGTTATGATAGAACGGCTTCGGGAAGAAGGTTTTCTATCGAAACTGAAGAAGATTACTCTGGAGGAGCCATCAAACGTAGCAAGACAACGGGCTGTGCTACATGTAAGACAGGCATTAGGAAGTCATTCGGCAGAAATAGTTGACTTGCCTTACTATTTGCCATCTGACTATGGTGACAATAGTAATACCATTACTGAGATTGATGTACAAGAACCCTGTGCAATACATATCTTCTCAAATATACTTGATATTGAAGCAGTAAGTCTAAAAGGGGTTTCAAAGATGATAACCTCTTCTGGCAATAAACATATTGCTTTGTGTATTGGTCTGGCAAATCTTAATGAGAGCCGAATCAACACCTTCAGCTACTACTTCAAGAAGGAAAACCTTCACGTGTTTACCGAGTTTCGTGACACAAATTTCGGCCGTCATCCTAACGGCAGGGCATATGGTTGCCTGATTAAGAGCTTCACATATAGTCTTGCACGTAATAGAGATATTCTCCACAAGTATAACTACTTCGCCCCTGTCCAACTATTTGCTTCATATTCAGATACAAACCTAAAGGGGTCATTATTGCAAAGTGCATTTGAGGTTCTGGCTCCGTTTGACATGACGGCACACAAGAATCTCTGTCCTGTTTATGCCCTTATTAGCAACCTTATCTCACGAGGTCGTCCAACTATAGCAAGCCAAAAGGTACTGGAAGCTATTAGTTTTAAGAATAGGGCGAAGAGTCTTAACGCAGTAGCTCGTATTCAAAAGACCTTCGCAGAGGCAATCATATCCGATCGCTTAGATTTGAAGAAGGGCACTTGGGAGATTCTCGTCATTGAGGATGATACGTCGGTAGCAAAACTTGCCCTTGACGATTTTGCTGAGTTATATCATCATATCGTTGCCATGACACAGGATTACAGTGATATGATACTGCCCACCATCAATATTCATCTCAAAAAGGATGCCAAGACTGAGGTTATTTATGATGCTATCATTGATGTTTCTATTGACCAAATCTGTAACCCAGAAGAGGTTATATTCTCGAAATACAAGGCTAACAACGACTGCTACTTTATTGTTCGTTCGTCAAAGAACATATATGCGGAGAGATTCCTCTATACAACTGAAAGAATCAAGTATAAACCTCTTGTTGAGAAAGACGCACAGGGTAATTACCACAATATCGAGGAGGTCTGTAAGCACCTGAGGTATTTCCTTAACTTGATATTCAGGAAGGAAGACTTTAGGCCAGGTCAGCTTCCGATTCTTAGTCGTGCACTGCAGCTGAAGAGTGTCATTGGCCTACTACCAACAGGTGGAGGTAAATCTCTTACCTATCAGTTGGCTGCTATGCTGCAGCCAGGAGTTACCTTGGTTGTTGACCCACTGAGAGGTCTGATGAAAGACCAGTATGATGGTTTGCTCAAAACGGGTGTGGACTGTATTTCGTACATCAACGGCGATATAACCAAGGACAGAGAGGAAAGAGAACGAAGGGAGAATGCGCTTACAGGATCTCAAATACAAATCATGTTCTTGTCGCCAGAGCGACTGAGCATACACAGGTTCAGGGAGGTTCTGCGCTCCATGCGTGAATCAGACATCTTCTTTGCCTACGGGGTGATTGACGAGGTACACTGTGTTTCTGAGTGGGGACATGACTTCAGATTGGCTTACCTCCATTTGGGAAGGAACCTGTACAACTATGTGCTTCCGAAAGAAGTTGAAAGTGCAGACAATCATATTTCCCTGTTTGGATTGACGGCTACGGCCTCGTTTGACGTACTCGCAGATGTGGAACGTGAATTGTCTGGCAGCAACTCTTATTCATTAGAAGACGACGCTACTGTCAGGTATGAGAACACGAATCGACTGGAGTTACAGTATTATGTATATCCTGTAGATGCATCAACTGCAGCAAAAGCCAGAATGGTTGATGAACTAAAGGAAGACATGGTTCTTAATGCCATCAATGATGCTACGGAGAAAATTCAAGAAATACAGAACGAAGATAGTATTGACGAAATAAAGAAACGGTTTCTGGAAAGGGAGAATATATCCGACGAGAGCAAAATCACCGAAATCAACTCAACTGATCTCTATACAGACGTTGAAGAGGATTGGTATACTGAAAGGCATACGGATGTAGCTGGTATTGTCTTCTGCATTCGTGCAAACAAAGAAGGAAAGCCTGATGTAAGACTGAGTGTTCCCACTGTAGCTAATACAATAAGAGAGCACAACATCAATCGAATATCGACATATAAGGGTGGTGATGATACATCCTGTCAGGATGAGTTCCTTGCAGGAGATACCAATCTGATGGTGGCCACAAAAGCCTTTGGAATGGGTATCGACAAGTCTAATGTGCGTTTAACCGTACATTTGAACTATCCTGGATCCTTGGAGTCGTTTGTACAGGAGGCTGGTCGTGCTGGGCGTGACAAGAAGATGGCGTTGGCAACTATTATGTATTCGCCCAAAAAGTTCTGGGTTAAGAATACTAGAACTGATGAATGGAAAGAGTTCTCTTCAGATTATATCAACAATAAGTTCTTCTATGATAGCAATTTCCTTGGTGAGGAATTTGAACTATATGTGATGGAACTGCTCATGAATGGCTTACATGTACGAATCAGTAATGAGGAGATTGCAGGTATTGATACCCTAAAATACGGTAATAGTAAGGGTATTCTGCAATATATCAAAAGATATCCTATAGGTACAACCCTGACATATTATGTTTCATACGAAGAGAATGAACATGTGCTTGACGAGTATAATACTTATCTGAAAGAAAGGAAAATGCCCCTGTTCAGCACATGGAATGCAAAGAATGCTAAGAACGAGCGGGGATTCAGCTATATCCGAGATTATGGTTCAGCAGAATATAAAGATGCCATCCAAAAGGCCATCTATCGGATGTGCATCATTGGCCTGATAGATGATTTCACTGAAGACTACGCTAAAAAGACATTCCGTATAACGACCGTATGTCAGGACGAGTCGCACTATTATGATTATCTCCGTCTATATTATCGGAAGTACTACTCGGAGGACAGAGTGGATATCATGATTGATGAAGTTAAGCAGATGGCAGCTAATGATGGAGTGATTATGGCATGTCTGAAACACCTTACATCTTTTATATATAGGAGCATTGCAGACAAGAGAGCTAGAGGCATACTGGATATGGAGCAGTTCTGCAACATGGCCATCAACTCTGATAAAGACTGGAAGGAGACTAATGAGGACCTGAAAGACTTCATCTATTACTATTTCAACTCGAAATACGCAAGAGAAGGCTTCGTTACATACGATTCAAGTGTAAGTCAGGAGGTGCCTTTCTCACTGAAGGATGATACCAACTATGATATTCATAGTGAGAGTGAAATATCTGACTTTGGCCTGGTAAAGAAGTACATGAGAGTGGTAGAGCCAGAAATTGTCAACAACGATGCTCAAGTAGATAACATCAAACACTTGCAAGGTGCGGTACGTCTAATTAGACGAGCTATTGCTGAAATGAATCCAGTATTGAACCTACTGAACATTTTCTGTATTCTTTTCCTTGGGCAACAGGAAAACAAAATGCTTGAAGAGGAGTTGTATAACGACTACAAAGCTGTCATGAAGTTGTATTCTTCTCAGGGGAAGCTTAATCTCCTTGACGAATATACGCAATTGCTCATAGACCACACGGCTCTTCTACCAGAAGACAAAGGGTATATCGAAAAGATCCAGCTAGCCGTTCAACTAGAAATACATGCTGAAAGAATAAATAGAATAACTCAAAAATACATAGAATCATGATAGACGAAAAAATCAACAACTCACTTAGGGTGTTAGAACAAGAACTCAAAAACGTAGATTCAGCCCGAAAACAAGTTGAAAAGACAGTCAGTTCCTATGACGGTCTGAACAAAACCACTGCTGAGTATGTAAGCCAACTCGGTGTCATAACAACTAAGATCAAAGAACTTGTGGATAGCATCAGCAAGGACTATGACCAGAAAGTCAAAGCATTTGAGAAAGACAGGGATACCGTTATCAAGGCTTCAAACGCAGCAATAGAGAAGCTCTCCAACGCCACTGAAGAGTTTCAGAAATCGCTATCTGAGATTCAGTCAAAACTGAAGTACAGTTTAATGGTTAATACTGTATCGTTGGTGGCAATAGCTACTATTTTGTTTTTACTTTTGCGTTAGTATCTTTTCTTGTGTCACAAGGGGGCTACCACCCTGTGAGGACTCTTATTCGAATAAAAGTAAAGGGCATTACTTATGAATAGGGACAAACATAGTGACGAGAATGAGAGTATAATAGAATAAGATGTAAAGTAGTAACTTTTAAATGAAATAATATGGCAATAGTATGTGAAGTTAAAACGCCACACTTTTTTAGTGAAAGTGAACCCTATATGATTGTGCTTTTTGTTGAGGAATATGAAAATAGATTTAGAATTGGATCCTGTGATAGTCCTCGCTATTTGCAGATATATGACTTGCGGATTATTTATCCTGAATTAAAGGATGTATACGAGGCCAATAAACATTTTATTGAAGAAATGAAAATAGGAAATCGTGAACCATTGAAATTGTGTAAATTTTTGATTTCTGATCTAACAGATGGTAAGCATTCATCTATTCGAAGTACGTTATTTGGAAAAGAACTCTATTTATGGGTAGGAGTTTATGATAACAATAATGAGGACAATGTGGCAAAAAGGATGCTGTCGTTTGGCATTAATCATGGGATTTTCAGATGGGATGATTAATGTGATGTGAGTCGGTTATCATAGTGCGTTGGTCTTGCTGTTTAATCTTTCATTAAAATCGCATTAATACGTACATAAAGGAATATGCTGTCAAAGGGATTGGTAGTGATATCTATAAATATACAATAGGCTAAATAGTTTAAGACAACGAATAAAAACGTTCTAGTAATAATGAAATACAGGATATTAAAGAAAAGAATGATATAATGGTTAATAGTCAGCAAGATGCCTTGCAGTTTCAGGATGCTTGTACCATCATTAAACAGGTACATGAGGAAGCCTATCGTTAGGTAAACGTGACGCTGATAAAGCGTAATTGACTGGTGGGAATGAGAATTCAGCATGAGGTGTTGAAAGATAAGCGGGCAGGGTATGGCGAGCAAGTGGTGAAGAATCTGAAATTGTCCCATCGCTGACGAGATAATCTGGAAAAGTCCCAACACCAAAGCCTTGAAGTTTACCTCTGACATCATGTTCGTGAATGATGAAACGCTCAATGATTTCTTGGTGACGGTAGAGTGTAGAAATGTAGGGGACACTGATTTCTACTCAGAAAGAGATAGAAGCAGAAGTGGGATTCGGTGATATTACTAAGAAGGTAAGCCGTAATGCAGAAAAATGAAGAGTGTTTTATAAGGTCAAATTGCCCGATGAAACAAAAAAAACTATTAAAAGGGGCGAGTTTCCCGATTTTATTACTAACTTTGCCGTGTCGTGACGGCTTTTCCTTTCTTTGGATTCGTTCGCGACGATAAGCGAAAAGGCTGAGATTGATAAACGCAGAACGTAGATAGATAAGAAATAAGGACAAGAACGCTATCGTTTCCTTGTTAAAGACGACTTGAGAGTGAAGGATAAGATTGCTTTATTCATTAGGATTTATATAGTATGGCTGTTGGTTTTTATGATTCAAAAACCAATGTTCATGTTATACTATCACGACAAGTTTTCCGACAATAGTTTTTCCGAACGTCTTCAAGTATGTTTGCATAGCATTCCTCATGACTTGGCATTAGCCGGTTATCTGACAATTATTCCAGCTTTATTGCTGATAGTTAGTGTATGGTGCCTGAATAAATGGCCGCAACGTCTGCTTAGAGGGTATTATCTGATAGCAGCATTACTTGTCGCTATGGCATTTGTGCTGAATCTCGTCTTATACGGTTATTGGGGGTTCCCTCTTGACAGCACCCCTTTGTTCTATTTCTTCTCGTCCCCTAAAGATGCCTTGGCAAGTGTGAGCTTCCTCTATGTGCTGGTTGGAATCCTTGCTGTTGTGGTAATCGCCATAGTGGTGAGCTTCACGTGTCCGACAATCAAGAGAATGGTTGTTCGCCGAAAGTGGACGACCTCCTTTGTCTTGCTTTTGATGACAGCCTTTTTGTTCCTTCCCATCCGAGGAGGCTTCTCTGTTGCAGTATTGAATACGGGCAGGGTTTATTTTAGTGAGGATATGGAGCTAAACCATGCAGCAGTCAATCCTCTCTTTTCCTTTGTCGAGTCATTGAGGCATCAGTCAGACTTCGGTAACATGTACCGTTTTATGTCAGCAGAAGAGGCAGACTCCCTGACATCATCGATGATCAAGACAACATCAGACTCCACCGTTGCTGTTTTGAACAGTTCCCGTCCGGATATACTCTTGATAGTGTTGGAAAGTTTCTCCAGCAAGCTTATGGACAAGGTGGGAGGATTGCCTAATGTTGCAGTCAATCTCGATACCTTGTCGACAGAGGGCATTCTATTCGACCATATATATGCCAACAGTTTCCGAACCGACCGTGGACTTGTCTCCATCATCAGCGGCTTTCCTGCTCCTCCGGTGAACAGCTTGATGAAATATCCTGCCAAGTCACAGTCACTTCCTTCCATTTCCAAGTCATTAAAGGCCATCGGCTACGAAACGGAATATTATTATGGAGGCGATGTGAATTTCACCAATATGCGTTCCTATCTGGCCTCTCAGGAGTTTGGCAAAGTGATGTCAGATGTAGATTTCCCGATTAGTGAACGGCTCAGTAAGTGGGGTGTACACGACCATCTGCTGTTCCAAAGAGCGATAGAAGCCATCCGTTCAGACAAGGACAATACTCCCACGTTCAGAGTTATCCAGACGACAAGCTCCCATGAGCCTTACGAGGTGCCCTATCACAGATTAGAGAACGAACGTCTGAATGCCTTTGCATATACTGACAGTGTGGTCGGAGATTTCATCAGGCAATACAAGCTTCTGCCCCAGTGGAAGAACACACTGGTCGTGCTTATTCCCGATCATCTTGGGGCTTATCCCGAAAACATTACGAATACAGAACTTGCCCGCTACCAGATACCTATGATATGGATAGGTGGAGCTGTCAGTAGCCCTCAGCGAGTGAATACGATAGGTTCACAACAAGATTTTGCCGCGACTCTGTTAGGACAATTGGGCGTAGATCATTCAGCCTTCTTTTTCAGCAAAGACCTCCTGGATGCTTCTGCTCCTCATTTTGCCTTCTTTTCTGTGCCGGATCTCTTTGGCATCGTGGATGAAGATAACCAGTTGATATATGATAACCAGTTGGGCAGGACGGTTCTCGATGAAGGAAAGGTGAAAGGCAAGAACCTGAAGAGAGGGCAGGCATATCTGCAGAGAATATATGATGTAATTAGCAACTTGTGAAATGACATTCCTGATATTGACAATACTACAGTCGGTGATTGACTTAGACACTCAGGTGTTTCTGACGGTCAATTCAATGCATAACACCTATTGGGACACCTTTATGTGGTTGTTCAGCGATAAATATGTGTGGATTCCTCTGTATGTGTCGCTGGCCTTTCTTATTTTCAAGAACTACGACCCGAAAGTGTTCTTATACTGCTTGCTGACCGTCTTTGTGATTATTGTCTTTACCGATGGCGTGTCTTCCCACATATTGCGTCCATATATCGGGAGACTGCGACCGAGCAATCTGGATAATCCGATCTCTGATGTTGTGCATATAGTTGACGGACATCGGGGAGGTAAGTTCAGCTTCCCTTCATCCCATTCTGCTAATTCCTGGGGACTCGTTTTCTTTATCATCTATTTCTTCAGACAGCGGTTGCTGACCTTATTCATGGTGCTTTGGGCATTGGTTGTCTGTTATTCCCGTTTGTATTTAGGCGTGCATTATCCTGGTGATTTGTTTGTTGGAATGATTGTCGGCTTTGTGGGAGCGACATTGTGCTACTATGTGTTCCGGCATTTTACAGGACATCAGCCGCAGGGAGATGTGCGACAGCTCTATATCCCGTTGGCCATCGGGATGATAACGATTGTTGTGATTGCCTTGGTCTCTATTGTGTTTAGGTTATGAATATTCACCCGATCGCTTATTTTCATTCTCCTTTTTCATCCAAGTTCGGAATACCAAAGCAAAGCGGCTTGGTCGAAGAATTGGAAGGACGCATCGTCTTTGCGCCTGAATACCGCAACGCCGACTACATCAGAGGGTTGCAGGGGTTTGATTATATCTGGCTGATATGGGAGTTCTCCGACAATCGTCATCCGTCAAAGAGTCCTGTTGTCCGTCCTCCCGTGTTGGGCGGAAACGAACGTGTGGGCGTCTTTGCAACTCGTTCTCCCTTCCGTCCGAATGCCCTTGGATTGTCTTCTGTGAGGATTCAGCAAATAGAACTGGATAGTGCGTCAGGACCAGTGATACATGTGCTCGGTGCTGACCTGATGGATGGTACTCCTATCTACGACATCAAACCGTATATTGTCTATGCCGACTGTCATCCCGACGCACGTAGCGGGTTTGTGGACAGCCGTTCATGGCCGAAGTTAGAAGTGGTAATCCCCGAGGAAATAGCTAAGAACTATCAACCAGAAAGGCTCTCAGTGTTGCGTAAGATTCTTGAACTTGATCCGAGGCCTCACTATCAGAAAGATCCCCACAGAATCTATGGTATGCCTTTTGATGGGACAGATGTCCGTTTCTTTGTGGAGAATGGAGTGCTGACGGTTATCCGGTAGAATTATCCTTTGTACCGTTAAGGAGTATTTATGCACAATTGATACAATCCCGTAAGTATGCGATACATGATATAAGTGCATTTTAGAAATAAAACACTACCTTTGTCAACAAAAAAACGGATGAGAAAAACAATTATTCTTTCACTTATTCTTTCTTTGTCTCAGTGGTCGGTATATGCCCAGCGTGACACCATTGACATTAGCGGTAATAACACGTCATCGAGTTACGTGACATACGATAAGACGATCTCCATTCCTTCTGCCAAGACAGTTGACGTATTGATGTCGCGCTACACCTATTTCAACTCAACGGTTACCGGTGATGGCAAGCTCTTTTTGCACACGGGTGGAGAAAGATGTTACCTCGGAACGGCAAAGGGAGCCAGCTATCCTAACTGGAACAACTTCAAGGGTGATGTCCATATATATCCCTATAATGAGAAGTCGCCCTCTGCCGGCTACTATGGTATCGTGATGGCTCATGGCGGTAAGACCTTTACGGTGGAAGATGTAGATGGAAGCTTGAAGTCAGGCAAGGTGAACACCATGATGCAAAACAATCGTGTGACCCTGCATGATGGTGCTACGTTGGTTTGCGAGAGTGGAACGCGTGGATTCCGTTTCGGAGAATTGCAGACGGAAGCAGGTTCATCCATTCAGGGATACATGAAGAAAGGGTCTTACAACTCATATTTCCTTGTGGGTTGTCTGAATACTGATGCGACGATGGCTGGTACGATTGCTCCTCCCGACTATGCTGATACCCATCACGTGGGAATCGTGAAGGAGGGAAAGGGTACTTATCGTATCACCGGTAATCAGAACTATATAAGTGGGGCTTTGCGTGTGCTTGACGGCAGGGTGCTCATCATGAATGACCGTACTGAGGCAGAGACAAAGAAGCTGCGTGGTGCTACAGGAGCGATGGCAAGCAATGCCGAGGCTGTTGTCTATGTCTTTGAAAAAGGAGAGTTGGGTGGTACCGGCAACGTGGCTGGCACCGTTGACAACTACGGAACTATAGAGCCGGGAGACGGACAGACTGGAGTGCTGACCTTGAAAAACTATGCCGTGAAGAAGGATGCTCATCTGTATGTGCGTCCGGCATCTGTACTCCGTTTCAAGATACAGTCAACGACTCAATATGACCAGTTATCCGTGGATGGCGCGGTGAAATACTATTCCATCCGACAGGACTTCTCTGTTAGTCAGCTAATGCCCGTTATTCAAGTGGTGTTGGATGAGAATGCAGATGTGAAGGTCGGTGATGAATTCCAGTTGTTGACAGCCAAGAACAAGTTATCGCAGGCTGGTGAGTGGCAGTTTGACTTAAAGTCACCTGACAAGTACACATGGGCATTGGAAGAGCGTGAGGAAGAGGGAATGTATAGTGTCATCCTGCGTCTTGTCTCCCTCGAAAAGGATCCTCAAGGTGGAGGAGACGACAATCCCGAAGGCCATCCCGAGGAGTATGGAACGATGGGCGCTTTCTATCAGGATGGTATTGACGACAAAACGGATGCGACACCTTTGCGTACCTATGCAGAGAAAAACCAGAAGTACATTGGTACGGCTATTTCTACGTGGAAGAATGACATCACCAATGCGAGCCTGCCAGAGACGAAAGAGGTTGCTGCACAATTCAATATGCTGGTGGCAGAGAACGAGATGAAGTTTGATGCCCTTGAGCCTTCCCGCAATCAGTTTAGCTATTGGGCGGCAGATAACCTGATGAACTTTGCCCAACGTCATCAGATGCTGATGCGAGGACATTGCCTGGCATGGCATTCCCAGTTGCCTGAATGGGTGTCGTCAGATGGTAAGAAGAATGACAAGAACTGGAGTAGGGCAGAGGCGTTGCAGATACTGGAAAACCATATCACAAACGTGGTGAAGCATTTTAAGGGGAAGGTGTCAGAGTGGGATGTCGTCAACGAGTGTCTTGATGATGACCAGACAACAATCCGTTCCAATCCCGACGGGTATGACTTACGTACAAGTGTGTGGACACGTGCTATAGGTGAAGATTTCATCGATTCAGCATTTGTCTATGCTCATCGTGCCGATCCGGACGTACTGCTCTATCTCAATGACTATGGAGTGGAGTTGCAGGGTAAGGCAAAGTCGATGGCTTTTTATAATCTTGCCATGCGCCTGAAGAAGTCGGGTGTTCCCATTGACGGGGTAGGGCTGCAATGTCATTTCTCCATCGGCGATGTTGATTCCGTGAAACTGGATAACACCATCAGAAAGTTTGCCGAAGCTGGATTAAAGTGTATCATCACGGAACTGGATATGGGCATACCGTCAACATCATCTCAGAACCTGGAAGAACAGGCTCGTAACTATCGGGTGATTACGGATATTGTATTAAACAACGATAACTGTCCAAACCTGATGATCTGGGGACTGAAGGACAATAACAGTTGGCGAGACACTTCCAACCCGCTGCTTTATACCGCCGGATTATCCAAGAAACCTGCCTATTTTGCCGTCCGCTCAGCTCTGCGTCATCGTGTCCTGGTGAATGAACAGACAGACATCCCCGTTGTTCCCCAAGAAGTCACAGATGGCAATGCTGCAATTTATGATCTGAGCGGTCGCCGCTTACATCCTAATTTCCTAAAGCCTGGAATATATATTGTTAATGGAAAGAAAGTCGTAATAGGGAGATAGCAGGCCAGCAAAGCAGAACGTCATGGTGCTGGCGGAATGTTAAAGTCCTTAAAACGGATTTGTTTTTGTTATTAAATTGCTAAATTTGCCTCCCGAATAGAGTTTATGGTCTTTGATGTTTCTCTCCCCCAGAGGAAACGAAATGTCGGATGATGTATAATCGTTGGCGACTTGATGCCGTCTAAAACTAAAAATTTACTATATGACAAAGAATCTTTACACTTGTTTCGGTGTCCATCAATCATTTAAATTGCATGGTACACATTTTCTTGGTTTTGAATCATGTCGTAGAGCATTGGTCGTGCTTATTATGGCCTCCGTCTCTATCCTTACGTCCTTGGCTCAGACGCCTCTCAATGAAACTGATGTTTACAACCGTATCATGGAGCGCCAGTATGTGGAAGGCTACACGGAAGGTACACCATGGGACAACTCCCACACATACTGGAATACGGTGGAGTACGACGGCTATCCTGCTGGTTGTTATGGCGCAGGGGGCTGCTTTGCCTTTATGATGGATATGATGGAGTATGCCTCCAACTATGAATACCCAATACGTGTCGTTTCCGGCACTTATGACAATCTTCCGAAGTTGCATGTTGGAGATGGCGTCCGGGTCAATAACGACACCCATTCCGTGTTGATCATAGAAGTACACTCTGATGGTCATACTGTAACAGTCGCCGAGGGTAACTTTAACCGTTCTGTGCACTGGGGAAGGGTTATAGATTTGGCTGATCCCAGTAGTGGTTTTTGCTATATTTCGACATTCTGGCCGGAGCAGCAGCCTGCCGTGAACGTAACCATCGGCGAATATGGCTATGCCACCTTCTACTATACCAACAGTTCATACGTCATTCCAGATGGTGTGGAAGCCAAGGCCGTGGAGAACATCAGCGGGAATATCCTTACTCTCATACCTATCGAAGGCATCATTCCTGCAGGATATGCCGTAATCCTTGAAGGTGAACCAGGTGAATACACCTTCGAACCGACCTCTGAGGAAGGCATTGCAGGAGAGAACATGCTGCGTGGCACCGAAGAGACGACTTGGATAACACCTGAAGACCAGACATGCAAGTACTACATGCTGTCTGTCAAGAACGGCGAGGTAGGCTTCTACTATGGTGCAAATGATGGCGCAATCTTCGAGAATCAGGCTCACAGGGCTTATCTCCCAGTACCAGTTTCGCAGACGAATGGTGCTAAAGGCTTCTTCTTCAACGAAACTACTGGCATCGACAACATGCTGGCAACCGATGAGAATGCCGGTCATGCTGTCTACAACCTCTCTGGTCAACTTGTCAACGACTCCTATAAGGGTGTTGTCATCATCAATGGCAAGAAGGTGCTGAGAAAGTAACCGGTTAATGATAAAAACGAGGTTGATTAATCATCCTCGCAAAATGTAAAAAAAGGGAATGTCAAAATAGACATTCCCTTTTTTGTTGATGTTGTTTCTGAAGTCTAAACATATTGTTTCTGAAGTCTAAACATATTGTTTTTGAAGTCTAAACATATTGTTTCTGAAGTCTAAACATATTGTTTAGGCAGTCTAAATGTATCGTTTACGAGGCGGAAATAAATATTATGTTTCAACGGTGGAGGATGTGGAGGAACAAATAGCAACTTTCCTTATAGGAAATTATTTACCCCCGACCTAAATGATTTTTCTTTATACGCAAGTTACTATTCTATCCTCCACATCCTCCACCACCTCGTTCAGAAGGACTCCAAATCGCATGTATCTTACGTCGAACTCAAGTTAATTACGGTTCCTTATACATTTCTCTAATCGTATCTTTTCTTTTCATTTTTCCAATTTTACTTGCACGTAATACAAAAAAATCTTATATTTGCAGACGGTATCGGGGGAGAAATCCCGAACCGCAGATGCAATAGCTTATTATTTCGCACTTACCGAAGCAGCCTAGGAAACTTCTTTTGGAATAGTTCGATTTAAGAAGCATAAGGGAAAGACCTTTGAGAAAGGCATTTCCTCACTACATGCATTAGCTATGCACCACGCTTTGGCGTGGCTGCATTCTTATATGTAGTGAGGGGTTCCAGTTTCCTAGGCTCGCCCCTTAGGTAAGTGCATAAGGATGGCCACGCCATTTTTCATGCCCTTACGTTTGTGTCAATTCCTTAATGACAATTGTTTATTATACCGAATTATTCATTTAGAAGTTGCGCACGACACGAATAGTGCTATTTATCATGAGAAAACTATTACTATTATTCGTTATGCTTACCTCAGCAATAAGCATAAAAGCTCAAGAGGCGTATGCCGTAATTTCTGAGGATGGAACAACTCTCACATTCTTTTATGACAATATCAAAGATTCTCGAGAAGGAACTATTTTTTTTCCACTTAATTCTTATGATAGTTGGGGAAGAGTTAAAACACCAGAATGGCATTATTATTGTGATAAAATCACATCTATTATATTCGATAGTTCTTTTGCAGATGCGAGACCAACGACCACAAGAGAATGGTTTCGTGATATGGGAAAAGTGGAAACTATTCAAGGTATCCAATATCTAAATACAAAGGACGTAACCGATATGATCAGGATGTTCGAAAGTTGTTCTTCCCTTACCTCCCTTGACTTGAGCTGTTTCGACACGCGAAACGTTACTATTATGTCCTGGATGTTCAGGAATTGTTCTTCCCTTACCTCCCTTGACTTGAGCAGTTTCGACACAAAGAACGTAACCGATATGTCCGAGATGTTCAGGAATTGTTCTTCCCTTACTTCCCTTGACTTGAGCAGTTTCGACACAAAGAACGTAACCGATATGTCCGAGATGTTCGAAAGTTGTTCATCCCTTACCTCCCTTGACTTGAGCAGTTTCGACACAAAGAACGTAACCGATATGTCCTATATGTTCGAAAGTTGTTCATCCCTTACCTCCCTTGACTTGAGCAGTTTCGACACACAGAACGTAACCAATATGGCTGGGATGTTCGGTTCTTGTTCCTCCCTTACCTCTCATGACTTGAGCAGTTTCGACACGCAGAACGTAACCGATATGTCCTATATGTTCTGGAATTGTTCCTCCCTTACCTCCCTTGACTTGAGCAGTTTCGACACAAAGAACGTAACCAATATGGCTGGGATGTTCGGTTCTTGTTCCTCCCTTACCTCCCTTGACTTGAGCAGTTTCGACACAAAGAACGTAACCGATATGGGCGAGATGTTCTGGAATTGTTCTTCCCTTACCTCCCTTGACTTGAGCAGTTTCGACACAAAGAACGTAACCGATATGATCGAGATGTTCTGGAATTGTTCCTCCCTTACCTCCCTTGACTTGAGCAGTTTCGACACAAAGAACGTAACCGATATGTTCGGGATGTTCGAAAGTTGTTCATCCCTTACCTCCCTTGACTTGAGCAGTTTCGACACACAGAACGTAACCAATATGGCTGGGATGTTCTGGAATTGTTCTTCCCTTACCTCCCTTGACTTGAGCAGTTTCGACACAAAGAACGTAACCGATATGTCCTATATGTTCGAAAGTTGTTCATCCCTTACCTCCCTTGACTTGAGCAGTTTCGACACAAAGAACGTAACCGATATGTCCTATATGTTCGAAAGTTGTTTATCCCTTACCTCCCTTGACTTGAGCAGTTTCGACACAAAGAACGTAACCGATATGGGCGAGATGTTCTGGAATTGTTCTTCCCTTACCTCCCTTGACTTGAGCAGTTTCGACACACAGAACATAACCGATATGTCCGAGATGTTCTGGAATTGTTCTTCCCTTACCTCCCTTGACTTGAGCAGTTTCGACACAAAGAACGTAACCGATATGTCCGGGATGTTCGTTTATTGTTCTTCCCTTACCTCCCTTGACTTGAGCAGTTTCGACACAAAGAACGTAACCAATATGGGCTGGATATTCAGTAATTGTTCCTCCCTTACCTCCCTTGACTTGAGCAGTTTCGACACACAGAACGTAACCAATATGGCTGGGATATTCGGTTCTTGTTCCTCCCTTACCTCTCTTGACTTGAGCAGTTTCGACACACAGAACGTAACCGATATGGGCGGGATGTTCTGGAATTGTTCTTCACTTATCTCCCTTGACTTGAGCAGTTTCGACACACAGAACGTAACCGATATGGGCGGAATGTTCGAAAGTTGTTTATCCCTTACCTCCCTTGACTTGAGCAGTTTCGACACACAGAACGTAACCAATATGTCCTATATGTTCCGTTCTTGTTCCTCCCTTACCTCCCTTGACTTGAGCAGTTTCGACACACAGAACGTAACCGATATGTCTTGGATGTTCTTTTATTGTTTTTCCCTTACCTCCCTTGACTTGAGTAGTTTCGACACACAGAACATAACCGATATGGGCGAGATGTTCATGCTTTGTTGGTCACTCACCTCATTGAAAATATCTTCCTCGTTAGGAAATTCTTTAATTTTACTTGCCTCAAATGCTTGCAATGGTGTTGGAACAGAGGATAATCCCTGTGCTATCAACCAACCTGAAGGCTTAGACTTCGGCGTAGATACATCTGGAGATTATTTCGAATGGCAACAGGGATATTTTAAGTTGATGGAAAGTCAAATGGAGCAGATTAACGTGACCACAGACTTAGGATACATCACTTATTGCTCTGACAAGGCACTTGACTTTACCAACGTGGAAGGCATGAAGGCATATATTGTTGTAGGCTATGACGGCAAGGTGGCAAAGCTATCACGTATAGGCATTGTTCCACCAGAGACAGGATTGTTACTAAAAGCAGATGCTGGAGAATATGAAGTTCCATATACAGAGGAGGATAACTACGTGATGAACATGCTTGTCGGTGTGTTGGAAGAAACGACATTATCCCCCACAGAAGGAAATATGACCAACCTTGTGTTAGCGAACGGCAAAAACGGTCTTGGTTTCTATTGTCTGAAAGGTTCTGGCACAATTGCTGCCCATCGTGCATATCTGCAAGTGCCAACAAGACTCATAGGAAACGGAGCGAAGTTCATCAGCATGGAGTTTGACGATGAGGTAACAGCCATCTGTGGAATAACGACGCAAGAAGAGGCTGCTCCTTATTATGACTTGCAAGGCGTTCGCCATGAGGGCAAGCCGAGTAAGCAAGGCATTTACATCATGAACGGAAAGAAAGTGGTAGTGAAAGATTAATAATTAAAGATAGAATTATGAAAACGAACGAACAATATAACAGACCAGAAACTACGGTCATTGATTTGACAACAGACAACGTGCTACAAAACTTCGCAGGATTCTCAGAAGAAGAGAATGTTGATGGTCCTCCCGTTTATCCAAATCCCGAAGATGGCGTATATCCCGAAGATGCATTGAGTAAAGGAAATAGCGTTTGGGATGAATAATCATGAAATGAACTTGTGAAATAAGAATGCAAGTGAAACAATTACGTATGGAAACAAATGATTAAAGAGATTAAGAGGGGACGGCAGTGTTCAAGTCCCCTCTATTGTTTAAATATGAAGTACCAAGAATGATGAGATTTAGTAGCATAAAAATTTGGCTGAAGACCTTGTATGGTTTTCAGTCTTTTTTGTTACATTAGCTTTTGTGACCAAACATTATAATCATTACCATATTCTATATATCTACCGAAAGGTTTACTTTGCAATAGGTGTATCCTATTTTGCAAAACTTATCTGATTTTGATAATAAAATTCATCAATTATGTGATTATATAAAACATTTGGCGTATCTTTGCATTACGGAAATATCGTTACGAAAATCCCGTAACACAAAAAGTGAAATAAAAACTTGACCGTATTACGGAAACAAAAGAATTGATTGCAAATTTGCAAAATGGACGAAATACGGTACTCATTTCACCAAGGAGAATGGGTAAAACTGGACTGATCCAAAATGCTTTTTGGCAATTGAAAAAG
>Ga0247611_10003574_pt1 | contig 22801 bp, 16 predicted proteins | sample 177DNAGHGhighgp2_FD_192422 | JGI IMG/M metagenome (GOLD analysis project Ga0247611, IMG submission 192422) | Sheep rumen microbial communities from Palmerston North, Manawatu-Wanganui, New Zealand - 1770 DNA GHGhigh gp2 | ecosystem: Host-associated > Mammals > Digestive system > Stomach > Rumen... | reverse complement strand
ACAAAAGTAACTGGGACCTGGAAGAGGCCGAGCCTATCGGTGGCCAGTTCACTATCGATTTTGGGGAGTAAGGTTACAATCTGTAAGCAAATTAAAATGTGAAAAACTTTTCGTGGACACTAATGAACATAAATTAAGAAATCCACTACTCCTCCGTTGCGATTTAACACACATTAACAACATCTGGTCCACATGGTAACTACTCGGCCCAACTTGCCCCACGCTAAGGCGCAAAGACGCTAAGATTAATTTAAAGGACTATAATGAATAAATGAAGATTCGAGATCTTGGTTTATCGGGTGAAACAGATCACATCATTGATGCTGCGCAAGGAGAGTTGCCACACGCCGCTGGCATTGTTGGAGGTGGAGTAGAAATCAAGAAGTCCAACGACATCCACAGGTCCCTCGGGTAATGGAGTGGATGCAAAGACGGCATGACTGCTGGTGCGCACGGTGAGCGTTCGTCCGTTGGCATCAATGAGGTTACGGTTGGTGTAGTTATTACCCTCGGGGGCAAAAACTTGCTTTCCGTCGGCCTCCTTGAACGACACTCCATTTATTCTGACAAGGGTACCCTGGTATCGCATGAGGTTATTGGCATCATGTTTGTTGGAAAGGTCACTTAACTCAATTACCATCGTGTCAACCTTGGCCGGTGTAAAGAAGCCATTGAGCTCAGCCATCGACTCCCACATGGGTTGTGCCATGAAACTCATGCGCCACGATCCATACTTGCGGTAGTTGGCCGTATCGGGGTAACCCAATTCCTGCTGGCCATTAAACTTGCCAACGAAACCGCCCCGCAGGTTCAGGACCAATTCCTGGCCGATGCGGTATTTCTCATAAAGTCCTGACTGATTGATGGCAATCGTCATCCCCATGCCTGACTCGTCCTGAAGGTAGATTTTCTTGTAGACATTTCCCGACTCGTCGCTGCTTGTCACCCAGCCATGGATGACGATATCCTGGTTGACAGTGTCGACGTAATTGACTGCTTCACGCCAATACTGTGCCTTGAAATCGGCAATAGACATGTTGGGGATGTGACTGGCTGTGGGTAACACCATGGGCGGGCGATCAAACTCCTCGCTGCATGAAGTCACCATTGATAACATCAACAACACAGCAGCGAAGGACACTGGCATGGAGCACATGGCTTGAAACTTTGCTTTAAACGACATCATTTTAAAATCTTGAAATTAAATATAAAAATAATACAACAAATAAAATCCAGAAGCAATCCTTAAAGGGACTTCTATCAATTACCATAATGATAGTTTTTAGGGTTGGATGCCTTTGGTCGCTCTTCGGTATCTTTTGCCTTACCTTCTTGTGCCATGTCTTGCTATGCTCCTGCAAAGTCAAGTCAAAATCTACTCGAAAAATTGTGCCAAACGCAAATGAGCTTGCTCGATTTGCTGAGGTGCAGCCAAATTTATTAAAATCAATCCAAATCCATTCCAAGATAATTTATAGAAGTCCACTAAAAAAAATCGGCGCCACATCGGCGGTTTCAACCGCCTAACGCAGCGCGTCCAAGCAAGCGATAGCCTCAACATGCACATGCACCCAGTGTAACGGCATGACGACAGGGGGACAACATGCTGCCATCCCTGTGGGTATTCCATCATAAATTACAATGTAGATGCACATGACACTTAATCCTTAGCGCACAAAAGTACACATTTTGGACCACATAACAAGCGCAGTGCGGCAAATTCACCCCAAAAATAACTGTTTTCGGTAATTATTGAAACCAATTAGGTATGTGCGCGTGAGGGTATGCCTTAACTCTGGTTCAATAATATCGGGGACTTCTATCAATTACCAAAATGATAGTTTTTAGGAGTCACCTGCAAAACCATGTGTCTATATCAAACCAGTCAGTCACCCGAAGGGTGCCCCATGCCGTAATCCCCAGTAAATCAGACGACCGAGCGCAAGCGAGGGAGCCTGATTCACTGGGGGTAAAAGATAACTGAGATTGTCGCCGTTGCAAAATACTCTAACCCGGTGACATTCCCGGCCACTGGGCGGTTATCGCTTGAGCGATTGATTTGTGGCATCATGGATTGATTGCCTCGACAAATTCCATGGGCAGAATGATGTTTTCGACATCTATTGCTGCCGTAAACAGAGGGGCAATCTCCTCATCACGGAAGCCGGCGATACCGCACCCGATGCGGGTGACCAAGAACTTGAGCTCGGGGCGTGACTGTGCAAAATGGATGAACTCATCCACATAGGGCTTGATGGTTTCTACCCCACCCTGCATGGTGGGTATCGCATAGCTTTGCCCCTGCAGGCCAGTGCCCTGCCCCATGATGGCACCAAAGTGCTTGAACGCCACCCATGCCGCTCCACCGCCATGGGCACCAGCGAGGTTGCTACCAAACACAAAAATCTCGTTCTCGCTTAACTGCGAGATATTATCGGGTGTAAATTCTCTATTATACATCATTCACAAAATTCTCAACCTGAGTTTAGTTTATAATTATTCCGATGAATTCAACACTACGAATTATGCAACTTCTCATTTCACGCGGTCGGGGTGTTGAGCAATAAAGGCCTTCCAGGATTTGGAGCCACGAGACTGAAAGGGCCTCTGGCGCTCATAGAAATGGCACAAAGCCACCGCCAGGGCATCGGTGGCATCAAGCAGGTGAGGCATTTGGCTCTCGTCGATGCCCATAGTGCGCTGTAGCATCAGAGCCACTTGCTCCTTGCTTGCAGCACCATTGCCGGTGATGGCCATCTTGATTTTGCGCGGTTCATACTCGGTGATGGGGATGTCACGGTTGAGGGCAGCGACCATCGCCACGCCCTGCGCCCTGCCCAGCTTGAGCATCGACTGGACGTTCTTGCCATAGAAAGGCGCCTCGATAGCCATCTCGTCGGGCAGGTATTCCTCGATGACGCCGCTCACACGCTCATAGATGTGGCGCAGCCTCAGGTAGTGATCCTCCATGCGGTTGAGCTGCAGTACACCCATGACGATGAGTTGGGGCTTCTTGCCATTGACGCCCAGCAAGGCATAACCCATCACATTAGTGCCCGGGTCGATGCCAATGATAATATTCTGGAACTGTTTATCCATCTCGAGGTGCAAAATTAGCACTTTTTCTCTCCACTAACAAGAATAATCATTACCTTTGCAACGACAACCTATTAATCTATCAACGATATGAAACGAGGATGCCTTTTTACCGCAACAAGCAACTGGTTTATCATGACAATCATGCTGCTGTCCGCCATGCCAGTTCAGGCACAGAGCCAGAGGTGGTATAACATGCCCGATTTCTTTGACAGCCAAGAAGGGACAGAATACATCATCGAGATGATTGCCAACGACATGTCCACGCGCAAGCAACCGCTCAAAGTCTTGTCCACATCACAGTACCTGCTTGATGAGGAAAATGCCACACTATGGACCAACGGCATCTGCCTCTACAGCACCAACATCGACGACGAGGAGCACAAGATCTTGTTGAGCATTGTGCCCTACCATGACATCGTTGACGACTTCATCGATGTGGAATCTCTCAAGATAAGGGGCAGGACGGTAACTCTGTCACGACATCCGAGCGTCAAAATCAGCGTTGAGCGCATTGGTAGCCACACCATGCTCGTGGGACGCAATGCCAATGGCCAACCCGTGTTTTCGATGATGAACGTAGATGAACAGATGCGGAACAACCTTCGATGGACCGTGCTGTCATGGCCCTACCTGATGGGCAACTACAGCGTGAGTGATGAAGCTAACGCGGTGTTTGGACCCAGGATGGATTTCTACACAGGAAACGCCAATGACACCGACCCAGGAATACTGAATGGATACTACATCGACAAAGGAATGAAAAGCATCAATATCCTATATGGCAACGGGCGGGTGAGCCGCGGTAACCCCCGTGACCCCAAGTGGGGGAAAATGCCTGGCGGGGGCGGTGCTGCAGCCATCATGGGCCCGATGGAGTGGCAACTCACGCCCACAGTCGATGGCCTGCAAGCCTTAATCATCCGCGATGAGGAGTTTGTGCCCCACATGCCCTCCATCGGCAAGGAGGGAGAGACAGTCACACTCACCAAGGAGGAGTGCCCCTACGAGGGTCTGCCAGGCAAGTGGGCATTTGCCTCGGTCATCCCGTTGACCGACACCATGCTCAAGCTCTTTCCCAAAGAAGTGCTCAAACTGATGCGCGGTGAGATCTACGCCCGCTACGGAGACACATTCAATGATGCTGCCACACAACGATACTTTGACGCACAGCCCTGGTATCAGCGCGGTAGTGCCAAGTCAATCCATCTGACCGACCTGGAGAATTTCAACTATAGCCTGATCAAGCAGGTCGAGTCAACGAAGCGGTAGAGCAATCAGGGGGTGACCAAGTGATCACTTGTAGCGGTCACTAATGTTGTAGATGGCCTTGTAGATGTCGCGGTCAACGTCGGTGAGCTGGATGTTGCGACGCGCCATGACACGCTCGGCGATAGTGTAGAAAGTCTCGAGCGGGACATTCTTGAAGCCGGCGGCCGCGCTGCCCTCCTGGAACGAGGCGACGAAGTTGCGCGGGAAACCCGCGCCATGGATGTTGACACCCACACCGAGCACAGTGGCTGTGTTGATCATGCCATTGACGCCGATCTTGCTGTGGTCGCCCATGAACAAGCCACAAAACTGCAGTCCGGTGCGTTCAAACCGCTTGGAGGCATAATTCCACAGCTTGATCTCGCCATAGTCGTTCTTGAGGTTGCTCGCTGTGGTGCCGCCGCCGATGTTGCACCACTCGCCGATGACAGCATCGCCCAGGAAACCCTCGTGGGCTTTGTTGCTGTAACCGATGAACACCGAGTTCTCGACCTCGCCACCAATCTTGCAATGGGGGCCTAAAGTGGTGGCTCCATAAACCTTGGCTCCAATACGCACCTTGGCATCATGGCATGCCGCAAAGCCGCCACGGATGCATGCACCCTCCATGACCTCGACATCCTTGCCGATGTAGATGGGCCCCTCATGAGTGTTCAGCATAGCGCCCTCGACATAGGCACCCTGCTCGACAAAGATGCGAGTGGGGTCGCCAATGACTGTGTTGCTGGCAGACAAGGACTGCGAGTCTCGTCCAGCCGTAAGGCGCTCAAAGTCTTGAGCCAACACTTGTCCATTGACTTCAAAAATATCGTACAGATGTTTGATGACTAAAGGCTTGACAACAGGATAGGCCACGTGGATGTAATGCTTGGCATCATAGTCGTGAGCACTGCCGTTGAATGCGATCAGCTCCTCGCCCACCATCAAGGCCTCACCCAGTTGCAGGTCAAGCACTTGCTGCGCCAACTCGGGCGTGGGCACCACATGCCCGGCCACCATGAGATTGCTGCTGCGACGTGCATGCAAGGGGAATTTTTTCTTGAGATAAGGAACAGTGAGAAAGCTGTAGGTGGCATCGCCCAATAGTGACTGCCACTTCTCGGCAATGGTGGTGATGCCCACCCGCAGCAAAGCGGTCGGGCGAGTGTAGGTGAACGGCATGAGCTGCTTGCGCACCTCATTGTCGTCGAATATAATGACGTTGCGAACGTTCTTCTTCATAGCGTTGAGTCTTTTAACGGCTGGCAAAAATACTTCATTTTTATTGAATAATATTGTTTTTGTCGCTAAAAAAGGGTAATTTTGCGCATTGATTAACCACAATAGACAGGAAATGACATTCATCGAACAAGACATCAAGGGCGTGTGGGTGATAGAGCCCAAACGGTTTGGCGACAAGCGGGGATACTTTAGCGAGGTATTCAAGCGTGACGAGTTTGAGTCGCATGTGGGCCATGTTGACTTTGTCCAAGACAACGAGTCATTCTCGAGCAAGGGCGTGCTGCGAGGCCTGCATTTCCAGCGCGGAGCCGATAGCCAGGCCAAACTGGTTCGCGTCTCTCAGGGTACCGTTCTTGATGTGGTCGTGGACCTGCGCTCCAGTAGCCCCACCTGGGGCAAACATGTAGCTGTCCAGCTGAGTGCCGACAATGGCCGGCAATTGTTCATTCCCCGCGGGTTTGCTCATGGTTTTGTTGTGCTGAGCGAAGTGGCCCAGTTCCAATACAAAGTTGACAACCTGTATGCTCCTCAGAGCGAGGCCACCCTGCGTTTTGATGACCCAGCTCTGGGCATCGACTGGCGCATCCCCTGTGAGTCCATGATCTTGAGCGAAAAAGACCTCAAGGGCCACACCCTCAACGAGTTGACCCCTGAGTTCTTAGGCTTTTAGCGGATTCCACTATCTCAATTCCGGAAAATCAATTCGCCGTTGGTCGCATCAATGGTGATGGGACGGTCGCGGTTGACCTTCATGGCAATGATGTCGCGGCTGAGTTGATTGAGGACCATGTTCTGGATGGCACGCTTGACGGGCCTGGCTCCGAACTCCGGATCATATCCAGCCTTGCCCAACAAGTTGACGGCAGCATCGGTCACCTCGAGTGTGATGCCATTGTGAGCCAGCATCTTCTTGACACTGCTGAGCTGCATCGAGACAATCTCCCTAATCTGCTGCTCATCAAGTGGTGTGAACATGATGACCTCGTCAATGCGGTTCAAGAACTCGGGACGGATGGTTTTCTTTAACATCTCCATAACATCATCACGTGTCTTGTCGATGAGCTGATTGCGGTTCTCATTATTCAAATGCTCAAAACGCTCTCGTATCAGGCTTGATCCCAAGTTGCTGGTCATGATGATGATGGTGTTCTTGAAGTTGACAGTCCGCCCCTTGTTATCGGTGAGTCGACCGTCATCGAGCACCTGCAACAGCACGTTAAACACATCAGGGTTAGCCTTTTCGATTTCATCAAAGAGCACCACCGAATATGGCTTGCGTCGAACGGCCTCGGTCAATTGTCCACCCTCATCATAGCCCACATATCCAGGAGGAGACCCGATAAGCCTGGTTACAGAGAATTTCTCCTGATACTCGCTCATGTCGATGCGTGTCATCATGTTCTCGTCATTGAACATGTAGTCGGCCAGAGCCTTGGCAAGCTCAGTCTTGCCCACACCAGTAGTTCCAAGAAAGATGAACGAGCCAATAGGTCGTCGCGGATCGTTGAGTCCCGCACGGCTGCGCCGCACAGCATCGCTGATGGCCCTGATGGCATCATCCTGCCCGACAACACGCTTGTGCAACTCCTGCTCGAGGTGAAGCAGCTTTTCCTTCTCGCTTTGGAGCATCTTAGTGACAGGTATTCCTGTCCAGCGCGAAACCACATCGGCGATATCGTCGCTATCGACTTCCTCCTTGATCAACGCCTTGTCACCCTGCATGTCTCGCAACTGCTGCTGGATGCGGGTATTCTCATCCTGTTTCTGCTTGATGAGTGAATAGCGGATCTCGGCCACACGTCCATAGTCACCATTGCGCTCGGCGCGTTCGGCCTCAAAATTGAGCTGTTCAATATCGATCTTGTTTTGCTGGATCTTATTAATCAGCTGTTTCTCATTCTTCCACTTGGCCTTATAATCGTTCTCGCGGTCCTTGAGCTCAGCGATCTGCTTGTCAAGGTCGGCAATGCGGCTCTCGTCCCCATCGCGCTTGATGGCAGCGCGCTCAATCTCGAGCTGCGAAATTTTGCGAGAGATCTCGTCAAGGCCTTGAGGGACACTGTCCATCTCGATGCGCAGTTTGGCTGCGGCTTCATCAATCAAGTCGATAGCTTTGTCGGGCAGGAATCGATCACTAATGTATCGTTGACTCAGTTGCACGGCGGCAATGATGGCATCGTCCTTGATGCGCACCTTGTGGTGGTTCTCATATTTCTCCTTCAAACCACGCAAGATGGCGATGGCACTTTCCTCGTCGGGTTCATCGACCATGACGATCTGGAAACGTCGCTCCAGAGCCTTGTCTTTCTCGAAATACTTCTGATACTCGTCAAGTGTTGTGGCACCGATGCTGCGCAGGTCGCCTCGTGCCAATGCAGGCTTGAGGATGTTGGCAGCATCCATGGCACCACTCGACTTGCCAGCACCGACCAGTGTGTGAATCTCGTCGATGAAGAGGATGATTTCACCATTGGCCTGTGTAATCTCGTTGATGACCGACTTGAGCCGTTCCTCAAATTCACCCTGATATTTGGCTCCGGCTATCAACGCACCCATATCGAGGGAATAGACCTGCTTCATCTTCAGGTTCTCGGGCACATCACCGCGCACGATGCGCTGTGCAAGTCCCTCGACAATTGCCGTCTTTCCGGTTCCTGGCTCACCAATGAGAATGGGGTTATTCTTGGTGCGGCGGCTCAAAATCTGCAACACGCGCCTGATTTCATCATCACGTCCGATAACAGGATCGAGTTTGCCCTGACGGGCACGTTCGTTGAGGTTAACAGCATACTTGCTCAGGGCATTATACTGCTCCTCGGCCGTCTGTGATGTGGCATTCTTGCCCTTGCGCAAGTCATCGATAGCAGCCTTGAGGTCATCATGGGTCATGCCAGCGTCCTTGAGGATGGTCGAGACGGTGGATTTCACCTCAAACAAAGCCATGAGCATCGCCTCGATGGTCACATACTGATCACCCTGCTTGGTCGCCATGTCGACAGCTTTGTCCAGCACTTGTGAAGCGCTGTTGCTCAAATAGGGGTCACCACCACTCACGCGAGGCAGTCGCTGCATCGCGTCATCAAGCGCACGCTCCACGCCACCCTGGTTTATATCCAGTTTCTGGAAAATGAAGCGCACCACGGCATCACCCTCGGTCATCACCGCCTTGAGCAAATGCTCGGGTTCGACGGCCTGATTACCGCTCGTGCGTGCAATCAGTACAGCCTTCTGTACTGTTTCTTGAGCTTTGATGGTAAAATTGTTGAAGTTCATATCGTTGTTTCTCCTTTCACTGCAATTATCAAAATATTGTGATGGGCTTTCAAGCCTCACAAAACTCACCTCAACACTTGTGCCAACACACGGCAAGCTGACAAAATGTCAGTCTGTGTCTTATTACGAAAGACGGCCTGTCCCGAAGGTCAAGCCGTCTTATAATAGTTTAAGGAGCAATATATCTTTTATTTCTTGGCCAACACAGTAATAAATGTCACCAGCGACATGGTTGTGCCTAATATACCCACGACTGCAGTATACAACGGGGGCAAGCTCCACACCGAGCGTTTCTTGTACTTGTTGGGTTCGACATAGAGGATGTCATTCTGCTGCAACTCAAACTCTGGCATGGTCATGAAATTGGCATCCGTGAGATTGATGCGCTTAATTGTGCGCTGTCCCGAGGGGTCGGTGCGAATCAGCAATATATTCTCGCGTTGTCCCTGGATGGTCAAGTCTCCCGAGCGGGCAATGGCCTCGATCAAATTGAGGCGTCCATTTTCGGCCTGGATGACACCCGGATGAGCAAATTCGCCGAGGCAATAGACACGGAAATTCTGTATACGGCACTCAATATCGGGTTTCTCGGTAAGATATCGAGGGTAAATCAATGATGCCACATAGTCCTCAAGCGCATGCTTTGTCATGCCACTGATGTGCAGCTTGCCCAAAACGGGGAAATCGATATTACCATTATCATCAACGAGATAAAACACCGTTGACCGGTCACCCATTGTGGTATTGGAAGTCCCAGTCCCTCCTAACGTCGGGATATACTGGATCTTGTTGAATGGTCTCACAGCATCAGAGTTGGATGCCGCCACATTGATCTGCAACATGTCACCATTCTTGATGGTGAAGTCTCCTGCTTGGGTTGAAGCCGTAGCCAGAGCTCCTGCCGGCAACTGGTCAATATTCTGCATGTAGGGAATCTCTTTACCTTGCGTTCCACACGAAACGACTATCAGCGAGATCACAGCGAGCAAAAGAAGATTTTTGATATTCATATCAAATAATAGATGATTAGTGGTTGTTATTGTTGACGCAAAGATAGTAAAAAATGCAACACACGGGATTTTTTTCTAAAAAAACATATGAAAAAGTGCATTTTTTTGATTTTCTTTGCAATCATGAGCACTCATCAAGCACCCATTGAACGGCATCCATGGCCCCCATTTATGCCATCAGGAGCCCGCTACCTCTTCTTGGGCACATTTCCACCCAAGCCCGAGCGGTGGTCAATGCCATTTTATTATCCAAACAAGATCAACGACTTCTGGCGCGTGATGGGCTTGATCTTCATGAACAATCGCGAAGCGCTGTGGGACGGCGTGTCAGGCCGCTTTGACTTGGAAGCCATCAAGTCGTTGCTCAAGCGCGAGCGCATTGCCCTGTGGGACACCGGCATGGCGGTGCGCCGCCTCAAGGACAATGCCAGCGACAAGTTTTTGGAAATCGTTGAGCCCATAGACCTTGCCGCGTTGCTTGACAGTTGTCCCAGCATCTCTCAAGTGATCACCACAGGTGAGAAAGCGACGAGCGTGATTGCCACACAGGCCGGTATCGACATCCCCTCCATCGGGCAACCTGTGGAATGCAGTGTGGGCGGTCACGACATCACACTGTGGCGCATGCCATCCACCTCACGGGCCTATCCACTGGCCCTTGAAAAGAAGGCCGAAGCCTACCGTCAGGTCTTCTGTTAATAACTTTTAGGGGTTAAAACAACTCCACATTTTTGGTATACTGGTGATTTCTCGCTATTTTTGCGACAGTTTTTAGCTGACACAACTATTTCAATATAATGAATAACGACAACTTGATTAAGCTCAATGTGTTGGGCATCACGCGCAGTGAAGTTCAGCCGGGAGCCTATGCCCTGCTGCTCGAGAACGCAGACCACACAGCCGATGAGTCCCGCCGCATCCCCATCGTCGTCGGGGCAGCCGAGGCGCAGTCCATTGCTGTGAATTTAGAACAGGTGCTGCCCTCCAGGCCACTGACCCACGACCTGTTTGTGAGCATGTTTCATGCCTATGGCATCGAGCTGCAACGTGTCACCATCTACAGTTTCAAGGATGGCGTATTTGCAGCCATGATGCATGTGAGCAACGGCACAATTGAACTCGACATTGACTCTCGCACGAGTGATGCCATCGCCATCGCCCTGCGGACTGGAGCGCCAATCTTCACCACAGCCGAGGTGATGGACCTCACCAGCTATGAGTGGCGACGAGACGGTAACTACAAGCCTCAGAAACCCGTCCGGCTCGAAGATCTTCCAGTCGAGAAACTGGAGCGTCGCATGCAGCATTATGTTGACAAGGAGCAGTATGAGAAAGCAGCCCACATCCAAAAGATCATTGCCAGCAAGACCAATCCTAATCAAGGATAAGGTTAAATTGATGAATTTTTACTACCTTTGTCGGTTGAAATATCATTAAAACTTTTATAATATGAAAAATCTGAAGTTGAGACTCATTGTGATGAATTTCCTGGAGTTTGCCGTGTGGGGTACCTACCTGACCTGCATGGGCAACTATCTGGGACGTGCCGGTATGGGATCGGAGATTTCCTGGTTCTATGCCATCCAGGGAATCGTGTCGATTTTCATGCCCACCTTGATGGGCATTGTTGCCGACAAGTACATCCAGCCACAGCGCCTGTTAGGTATCTGCCACCTGATTGCCGGTATGGCGATGATTGCGTTGGCCTACATGGGCATGACCAATCCCACACCCGACAAGGCAACCTTTATCACAATCTACACCTTGAGCGTGGCATTCTACATGCCCACACTGGCCCTGTCCAACACCACGGCTTTCACCATTCTGAAGGACAACGGCATGGACACTGAGAAAGACTTCCCGCCCATCCGCGTGTTTGGCACCATCGGCTTCATCTGCACGATGTGGTTTGTCAACTGCGCAGTGCTGGCTGATGGCAGTATCGGCTTCACGCTGGGTGAAAATGCCAACAAATTCCAATACACCTACATGCAGTTTATGGTATCGGGACTGTTAAGCATCGTCCTGTTCCTGTATTGCATGACCCTGCCCCAATGCAAGCTGGTCAAGAAGGAGTCACAATCCTTGTCCGAGCAGTTGGGATTGAGTGCCTTCAAGCTATTCAAGACCAAGAAGATGGCAATGTTTTTCATCTTCTCGGCAATGTTGGGCATGTCCTTGCAGGTGACCAACGGTTTTGCCACCCCCTACTTGACTCACTTCAAGAGTGACCCCGCCATGGCCGACACCTTCGGAGCCAACAATGCAACGATGCTTGTATCCCTTTCCCAGATTGCCGAGGCACTGTGCATCTTACTGATTCCATTCTTCCTGAAGCGATATGGCATCAAGGTGGTGATGCTCATTGCCATGTTTGCATGGGTGCTCAGGTTCGGCTTCTTCGGAGCCGGCAATCCCGCCTTCCCTGGGGTTATCCTGATTGTGCTCTCGTGTGTAGTCTATGGAGTTGCATTCGACTTTTTCAACGTCTCGGGCGGCATCTTTGTCGACAAGGAATGTGCTCCCGATGTCAAGGCATCGGCCCAGGGTCTGTTCATGCTCATGACCAATGGACTGGGAGCCACCATCGGCACACTTGCAGCAGGAGCTATTGTCAACAGCCTGTGCCACTGGACCGAGGACGGATACCTCGTCGGGAACACAGCAACAAGCTGGAGCACTGCATGGTATATCTTTGCAGCATTTGCACTGGTTGTTGCCGTGGCATTCATGTTCTTGTTCAAGTACAAGCACGTGAGGGAAAAATAATCAAAAGCACCTATGCACCGTTTCTACTGTCCTGACATATCCGACACACTGACGCTGGGCGAGGAAGATTCCAAGCACTGCGTCAAGGTGTTGCGCATGAGCGAGGGCGATATCATCGAGGTGGTAGACGGAAACGGTAATCTATACACTTGCCGCATCACGATGGCTCACCCCAAGCGGTGTGCCATCGAGGTTCTCAAGAAAGAGCAACAGTCCCCACACTGGCGACACCAGATAGTGTTAGGCATCGCCCCCACCAAAAACCTTGACCGCACTGAGTGGCTTGTGGAAAAAATCGTGGAAATGGGTGTTGACCGCATCATTCCACTGCGCTGCCACAACAGTGAGCGCACCGTCCTCAAGACCGAACGATTGAGGAAAATCATGGTTTCGGCGATGAAACAGTCACTCAAAGCCACCTTGCCCCAACTGGACGAAATGACACCAATCGGCAAGGTGCTCGGTGAGCCGTTTGGTGGCACACGATGCATCGCCTACTGCGATGAGATGCTGCCACGCGAACAGCGGCATGACATGGCCAATGCCTATCGTCCTGGCCAGGACACGATAGTGCTCATCGGCCCCGAAGGCGACTTCAGTCCCGAAGAAGTCAAGGCTGCCGTTGCTGCCGGATACACGCCCATCACACTGGGCGAGAGCCGATTGCGCACCGAGACAGCCGGCCTCATGGCCATTGCCTCGATCCATGCACTTGACATGGCCAGTAAACATCAATAATCACACTTCATCACAATACACTCATCATGCTTCAAGACCTTCAGTCATCTAAGAGCTATAACTTCTTCCTGCTCGCAGGACCTTGTGTAATCGAGGGAGAACACATGGCAATGGATATTGCCGAAAAAGTGCTCAAGAGCACCCAAGCGTTAGACATTCCCTATGTATTCAAGGGCAGCTACCGCAAGGCTAACCGTTCTCGCATCGACTCATTTACCGGCATTGGTGATGAGAAAGCCCTGCGCATCCTGCGCAAGGTGCGCGAGACCTTCAACATTCCTGTCGTGACCGATATACACGAGCCCGAAGAGGCCCAGATGGCTGCCGAATATGTTGACGTGCTGCAGATTCCCGCATTCTTGTGCCGCCAGACCGACCTGCTTGTTGCCGCCGCTCGTACAGGGCGCATGGTCAACATCAAGAAAGGTCAGTTCCTGGCCCCCGAGTCGATGCGCTTTGCTGTGCAAAAGGTGCGCGACGCCGGCAACGATGACGTCACCATCACCGAGCGCGGCACGACATTTGGCTATCAGGACCTGGTCGTCGACTTCCGAGGCGTTCCCGTGATGCAAGCCTTTGCGCCAGTTATCGTGGACATCACCCACTCCTTGCAGCAGCCCAACCAGGGAGGCGGAGTGACAGGAGGCCGTCCCGAGCTCATCGAGACCATGGCCCGTGCAGCCATCGCCACAGGAGCCGATGGACTCTTCCTCGAGACCCATCAGGATCCCTCCCAGGCTAAAAGCGACGGGGCTAACATGCTGCGATTAGACCTACTCGACGGATTGCTAACCCGGTTGACCCGCATCAAGAAGGTCATCAACCAAATAGATAATTTGAGTTTTCAATGACAGCAATGCCGCCATTGAAGCTTGAGGGACAAAGAAATAACTAATTAGGAGTAAATCATTAGGACAATCATGAACACAAAGCTATTGAGATGTGCGCTCTTGCTGATCGCCGCTTGGTTCTCGACCGCCGCCATTGCCCAGAGCGATGACGCCCTCATGAGGGACAAGATCACCGATGCCGTGATGAAAGTTTATGACGAGCATCTTGCTGCCAATCCCAACGACTATAACACCTTGTTTGCCAGGGCGCACCAGCAGTACTATAATGGAGATTACACAGCCGCGCTGGCCGACGTGAACCAAGCAATGCTGCTCACCCCCAAGACCGACAAAGAGTTGCGATTTGACGAGTATATCCTGCGAGCCCGCATCAGCGAGGCGAGACATGATTATGTGAGCGAGCTGGCCGACCTGCGCTTAGCCCAGGAGTTGGAGCCCAAGTCGCTGGCATGCACCGACCTCATCGCCAAGGCCAACCTCAAAATTGGAGACCTGAATGCAGCCGAGAAAGCCTTCAAAACCATCTTGCGTGCCGAGTCAATGAACTATGACGCCATGTATGGCATGGCCCAGGTGGCACTGGCCCGAGGCGATAAAAAAGCCGCTATCGAGCAGATGGATAAAGCCGTAGCACTGTTCCGCGTCGAACCCCAGGTCTACATCAACCGAGCCGACATCAATGCGCGCTGTGGCGACATCGATGCCGCGGTTCAGGACCTGCTGGTTGGCATGTCGGTGGGTGATGGCGGCAATGCTGCTCAGACCCTGTTTGACATGAGTGACACCAATTATGACGCAGTCATGCACTCGCTGGCCGACATGGCCGACAAGAGCAGTGACGGCGGGCTCTATCGATACTTGCGCGCCAACATCGCCATGGATCATACCCGATATGGACAAGCACTCAAGGATTTAAACATCATCAAGCGCAACAATCTGTATGACAGCCCATCGGTAGACTACAATATGGCAAAGTGCTGCTTGGAACTTGGCCGCTGGGACGAAGCTATCGCCCATGCCGACAAGGCCCTGCAGCAGTCAGCCAACCAGCCAGATTGCTATGTTGTCAAGGCACTCGCATTGCATCATGCCGACGAGAGCGGCAACGCCGATGCTGCCATGGACGCCTTGAACCAGTGTTCATCGTTTGCTCCGCAATATGTTCCCATGCTCCTGACCAAGGCTTTGCTCTTCAGCAGCCAGGGCGACGACAACACCGCTCTGGGTTACCTCAACGCAGCCGTCGCCAATGAGCCCAGCAATGCCGAGACACGCCTCACGCGAGCCCTGCTGCTGCAACGCATGGACAAGTCAACACTTGCCAACAAGGACATTGCCATCGTGTCGCGCCTGAGCGACGCCATCGAGGATCTCAAGGGCATTGCCCTAAGCCAGCAAGGCCGTGACACCGATGCCCTGAAGTGGCTCAACGACATCACGTCGATGAATGTTCCTGGCGGCGAGAACTACTATTATGCAGCCGTCTTCATGGCCCAGCGCGGAGACAACTTCAAGGCTATGGAATACATCCAGCGTGCAGTGGAGAAAGGGTTTGGCAGCCGCTACCGTCTGCAGTATGACGACCTGTCACCCCTTGGGCTCAAGGCCCTGCGCAACGAGCCCGGCTTTGACCTGCTCATTGAAAAGGCCCTGCGCAATTTCACCGAGAGCGATTGACCTAAGGACATCTATAGCATTCTCATCAATCAGGAATGACCCGTTGGTCCCATAGGACACTGGCACTGGCCACCCTCATCATCGCGATGATAGTGGCCCTGGCGTCATGTTCCTCGACCAAGCATGTGCCCGAAGGCAAACTCCTGCTCGACAAGGTGAAAATCAACATTCAGGATCCAAACCAGAATATTGACAAAACACAGCTTGCCAATTACCTGCGCCAGAATTCCAATCATCGAGTGCTGGGCGGCCTCAAGCTGCAATTAGCATTCTACAATCTCTCGGGCAAGGACAGCACCAACTGGTTCAACCGCTGGATTCAACGCGTGGGAACGCCGCCAGTCATCTATGACAGCGTGCTCACCACCGCCAGTGCCGACCAGTTGCACACCGCACTCACCAACCGCGGCTTCATGAACAACAAGGTGACCTATCGCGTCGAAGCCGATAGCGTCAAGCGCAAGGCTATGGTGAATTATGACATCACCCTGGGTGATCCCTACTACATCCGCGCTATCGACTATGACATCCCCGATGATAACCTGCGCGACATTATCCTTGCCGACACGACCCGTTTCCCGGTACACAGTGGAGACCTGCTTGACTTCAACCGATTAGACGAGTGGCGGCAAGGCATTACCGACGACCTGCGCAACCATGGCTACTATGCCTTCAACAAGGAGTACGTCACCTTCATTGCCGACACAGCCGCCGGCTCACACGCCGTGGACTTGACGCTCAACACACGCGACCCCTACCACAACGACCGCCTACCCTACTACACCGAGCATGAGCCCTTCTATGTGCGCAACGTGATCTATGTCACCAACTATGACCCCGTTGCCATGCATGACGGCCTGTGGGGAACCGACACTGTTACTATCACCGGAGGCGTGCAGGTCTATGAGGACATCAACCATTACCTGCATCCGCAGCTCATCGACGAGTGCAACCACATCGAGCCAGGCGCACTGTATAATGCCGAAGCCGTCACCCGCACCTACCGTGCCCTGGGCCGCTTGGGCATCATCAAGCAGATCAATATCGACATCAGGCCAGTGGGCGAGGTTGACGGAGTGCTGATGGTTGATGCCCATGTGCTGCTGCAGCCCGACAAGTCCCAGACCGTGTCGGTGTCGCTCGAGGGCACCAACAGCGAGGGAGACTTGGGTTTTGGCGTTGGTGTAGACTATCAGCACCGCAACATCTTTAAAGGAGCCGAGGTGTTTAATGCCAAGGCCAAGGTGACCTATGAGAGCATCTCGGGCAATTTGAGCGGTCTGATCAACAACAACTACAGTGAGTACTCGACCGAGTTGGGACTGACCTTCCCAAAATTCATGTTCCCCCTGCTGCGCCGCTCGTTCACACGCAAGATCCAGGCATCGACAGCCTTCACGGTCAACTTTGACTACCAAGCTCGTCCCGAGTACACGCGAGTCATCGCCGGTGGAGCCTGGCGCTACCAGTGGACCGAGCGCAGCCGTCGCCTGGCCCACACGATCACACTGTTTGACCTGAGTGTGATCAGCGTTCCCAAGTTTAACGAGCAATTCTTTGACCGCATCACCAACCCGCTGCTACTCTACAGCTATCAAGACCACCTGATTATGCGGATGGGCTACAACTTCTACCGCACCAACAAGGCCGAGATGAGCGTGCTGCAGATGGGGCGTTTCCAGCGCAATGTGTTCACCATCCGCGCCAATGCCGAGACCGCAGGCAACCTGCTCAACGGCCTGTCGCACATCACAGGGCAAAAAGCCGGTGCCGACGGCAGCTACAAGGCACTGGGCATCCGCTACTCACAGTATTTCAAAGCCGATGCCGACTATTCCTTCACCCACTACTTTGACCGCCGCCAGAGTGTCGCTTTCCACATCGGTGCAGGCGTAGCCATCCCCTATGGCAACAGCGACGTGCTGCCATTTGAGAAACGCTTCTACAGTGGTGGTGCCAACAGTGTGCGAGGCTGGGGTGTTAGGACTTTGGGACCTGGCAGCTACAACAGCAACAACAACCTGTCCAATTTCATCTTCCAGTGCGGTGACATCCGCTTTGACGTCAATCTGGAGTACCGTGCCAAGCTATTCTGGGTCGTCGAGTTGGGCTTGTTCCTGGACGCAGGCAACATCTGGACCATCAAGGACTATGAGAGCCAGCCAGGCGGCGTGTTCAAGTTCAACAAGTTCTATGAGCAGATAGCGGCCGCCTATGGTGCCGGCATCCGCATGGATTTCAAGTACTTCCTTGTGCGTGTGGATATGGGCATGAAGGCCCACAACCCGGCCAGCGGCCAAGAGAAATGGCCGTTAACGCACCCCAATTTCAAGCGCGACAGCGAGTTCCACTTCTCGGTGGGCTACCCCTTCTGACCCTCTGCCTGATGTCACATGCCAGTCGGCTAAGCGGCTCTGGTTTTGATTTCTTCTATCACATCATGGATGTACCCCTAACGAAATTGAATAGAAAAACGCCGAAATTTATTTTATTTGTAACATTTATTGAAAAAAAATTGCAAAAATGTAATCCTTTTAATATTTTTGCGGTATGAAATCATTTTTTTCTTGTATAACTACTAATATTTTTTAGCCTATGAAGACAAAATTATTTCTTTTAGGACTGATGGCCGCACTGGCACTGCCCATGTCGGCCCAGATGGCGATGGCCTCTAAGGCCGAGGCCATGGCCCGCAACGACCGCAGCGTGATGGACGAGATCATCCCCTTCAAGATGGTCGACAAGAGTGTAGCTCCCACCCTCAAGCAGGGCGACGGACAGATCTTGTGGGACTTCGAGTCCGACGAGAGCTTTGCCGGCTGGATGACCTATGATGCCGATGGTGACGGCTATAACTGGGAAGTTGATGATAACTACAGCTATGGCGGCGGCGACTACTGCTTGACATCGCGCAGCTACTACGGCGGCGCACTCACTCCCGACAACTGGCTGTTCTCACCCCAGGTATATCTTGATGGCACACTGTCACTGTATGCCATGAACTATTTGTCAACCTGGCCTGACAAGTTTGCCGTTTACGTCTACCTGGGTGATCCCAGCCTTGATGATGAGATTGACTTTGACCGATTCGAGAAGATTTCGGAGGACATCACGCCTCCTACAGCGTGGACCGAGTACACCTTTGACCTGAGCGAGTACGAGGGTCAAGTTGGGTGTTTCGCCATCCGCCACTACGACAGCCCAGACATGTTCCGTATCCTCATCGACTACATCACCCTCACCGGCAGTGGCATGGTTGACCCCGTCCACGCTCCCACCACCCCCGAGGCTCTCACCGTAGAGCCTGGCACGACCAGCGCCAATGTGTCCTGGGCCGACGAGGATGATGCCGCTTGGAACCTGCGCTATCGCGTATATAATGCCGATGCTGCCGCAAGTTTCTTTGAGGACTTTGAGAATCAGGGCATCACCGGCGATCCCGTTGCCGGCGGCTGGACCCTCATCAATGCCGACGGTGATAACTACAACTGGTACATCTTTGACCCCGTTTACAGCGGCTATGAATCGTCCGACGGCGTCAATATGTGGGGCAACAAGTGCGCCACTTCGGCCAGCTACATGGGCGCTGCACTCACTCCCGACGACTGGATGATCTCCCCGCAGGTAACCCTGAAGGGGCAGCTCTCGTTCTGGGCATGCGCCCAGGATCCCGACTGGTCCGCTGAGCACTTTGCTGTTTATGTGACCACTGGCGACCCCGCCGATCTGGACAGCTATGTACCGGTCACCGAGGAGCTCGTTTCTACCGGCACCCTCCAGCAGTACATCGTCGACCTGAGCCAGTTTGAGGGTCAGCAGGGCTATGTGGCCTTCCGTCACTTCAACTGCTCCGACATGTTCCGCCTGAACATCGACAACGTGATGATTGGCAACCCTGCTCCCGAGTGGATCTACGTCAACGACATTGCCGAGCTCAACTACCTCATCGAGGGTCTCGAGGAGAACACGGCCTATGAGGTACAGGTACAGGCCACCAATGGTCAAAAGACCAGCAACTGGACCGAGTCTGTCATCTTCACCACCCTGCAGGGAGGCTCCGAGCCCACCGAGAAGACCGATGCTCCGTCGTCACAGAAGGCCAACTATGTCTACAACGACGGTAACCTGTACTACAACGCCTACACTGTTACTCTGGTCGAGACTGAGCCCAGCGACATCTACTACCGCGTGGGTGTGATGATTGACGGAGAGTATGTCTATGGCGACTGGATGCTCTACACCGGCGATCTAAACTTCGACGACGAGGGCACCTACATGATCGAGGCCTATGCAATCGCCGATGGCAAGCTCGAGAGCGACCACATCTGGGACGGCTTCACCGTGTCTAAGATGGTTGACGTTGAGGAGCTCATGGCAGGCAAGACTGTTGCTAACGTGCGCTACTTCAATGTCACTGGCCAGGAGATGGCTCAGCCCGCTGGCTTGACCATCCAGGTTACCACCTACACCGATGGCACGACCAGTGCTGTGAAGGTGATGAAGTAAATCGCCCACACGAGGATTGCAATTGCAATCCGCGGTAAACGTCAGGCGGCCCAAACACAGGGTCGCCTGATCTTTTTATTGTCCGTGGAAGATTTTGAGAAGTGTCACGATGCTCTGATTTACAATTAGTTTAGCGGGGTTTCAATCATGGACTTACCTGTAGCGGCTGATGCTTTAGGGCCTTGCCTTGGCGTGGCCGTCGCTATGACAAGACAACGGGAAAAAATTGTCTCCGAATTAATCGAATTAAAGGATCTTTCTTGCGGGCAACGAATTATAATTGTCTCCGAATTAATCGAATTAAACTAATTTTTTGATGACACGACACGCGAATATCTAATTCAATCTATTCGGTTAATTCGGCTAATTCGGAGACCGTTAATCTCATCTTAATGGACGGAGAACACGTTTATTGTCTCTGGATTAGACGAATTGGCTGTATATCAGCGAGCTGCATCCTGAGGCATTGCGGCCACGCCAAAGCGTGGCCCTACATTCTACACCAACACTATACTTTCCATGGACACCCTAACATAAAGCATTATAGCAGTTGGCAGTCCCCGCCAAAGTGGGAAACTGCCAACGCATGGATTGTTCAGACGTGATCTCCCGCGCTCATGGCGGGAGCGTGGTCCGGGAGGCGGTATCAGTCATCACCGGTCAGAATCATCTGGATGAGTTGCGTCACATCGGCAACATCCACATAACCATCTTCAACGATGTCGGCATTCTCTTCGTAGAATGAGCCCGTCGTCGCCCCAAGGATGCGGCCAATCAATGCCGTCACATCGCTCACGTCGAGGGCACCGTCGCCATTCACGTCGCCCGGGCCGGCATTGATCTCGATGCCCACGATCTCATAGAAGTCCTGCCAGTACTGCGCGTTGCGGTAATCGTCCTCAACGGCGATGGGGACATAGAGCGTCGCACCCTCATAGCAGGTGAAGCAGTCGGCACCGGCAAGTGTCGGCGGGGTCACCGAGCGGCTGGTCACCGACATCAGGCTGTCGCAGCCGTTAAACGCCTGGGAGCCGATCTGGGCAACACGGCTGCCAATCACGGCCTCGGTCAGGCCTGTGCAGCCCCTAAAGGCGTTGGCACCGATGCTGGTCACGCCGTCGGGAATCCTGATCTTCTCAAGACCGGTGCAGTTCTCAAACGCGTTGAAGCCGATGCTGGTGATGCGCTTGGTCAGCGTCACCTTGGTCAAGTCGGGGCAGTCCTTGAAGGCGTCAAAGCTGATGCCCGTCACGCGGTAGGTCACGCCCTCGTGGGTCACCGCCTTGGGGACCGAGATGGCTCCGCTATAGGTGTTGTAGTCCGTGTCCTTATAGGTCACGCTGGCCGTCTGCTCGCCTGTCTTGACATAGTAGATGCCATCTACCACAAAGTCGTACTCGTCACCCACGATCGTCAAGAACTGCTTCCAGTAATCGGCGGCACGGTAATCCTCGACCACGCCACGCGGCACCTTCAGCTTGGCTGTGGCATAACAGTTCTTGAACGTGTAATCAGTCTTCACCGTGGGCGGTGTGATGGCCCTGCAAATGATTTGCGACAAGGCAGTGCAGTTATAGAAAGCATAGGTGCCGATGCTCGTCACTCCCGCGGGGATAACAATCGAGGACAATGCCTTGCACCCGTTGAACGCATACTCGCCGATGCTCGTCACGCCAGCAGGGATGTTGACATTGACAAGGCTGTCACAACCGTAGAACAGATATTTATTGATAACTGTCACGCTGTCAGGAATGGCAACCTCGGTTAACCTCTTGCAGTTGCGGAATGCGTAGCTGCCGATGCTCGTCACGCTGCCAGGTATCGACACCTCGGTCACCTTCGAGCCGTCAAGGAATTTCTCGGGCAGGATCGTCACCTCGCTGCCGATGCTCACACGCTCGATGTTTGACGTAGGCATGCCGCCACGGGAAGAGCAGGAGCGCGCGTTCCATACCAGAGACGTCAAGGCATTGCAACCAGAAAACGCATCGGTATTAATCGACGTCACTCCGGCGGGAATGTTGATCGCTGTCAGGCTCGAGCAGTTGTAGAACGTGCCCGCGTTGATCTTGGTCACTCCCTCGGGGATCACGATGCCGTCCAAGGACGTGCAGCCGTAAAAAGCATACTCGCCGATGCTCGTCACACCTGCGGGGATGCTGACGCTGGACAGGCTCGTACAACCATAGAGCAAATGGCTGCTGATGGATGTCAGGCCTTCGGGAAGCACAAGCTCCGTCAAGCCCTTGCAGTTGCGGAAAGCGTAGCTGCCGATGCTCGTCACGCTGCCAGGTATCGACACCTCGGTCACCTTCGAGCCGTCAAGGAATTTCTCGGGCAGGATCGTCACCTCGCTGCCGATGCTCACACGCTCGATGTTTGACGTAG
>Ga0247611_10003573_pt1 | contig 22805 bp, 21 predicted proteins | sample 177DNAGHGhighgp2_FD_192422 | JGI IMG/M metagenome (GOLD analysis project Ga0247611, IMG submission 192422) | Sheep rumen microbial communities from Palmerston North, Manawatu-Wanganui, New Zealand - 1770 DNA GHGhigh gp2 | ecosystem: Host-associated > Mammals > Digestive system > Stomach > Rumen... | reverse complement strand
TTCGCCTATGGTTTTCCCGTCTACATCCACTTTTGCCCGCGTAACTCTCTGTATTACAAGTTTCATTTCATATCCTCTTCTCCGGAATCGTTCCGGTAATTTTCAATCATTTTAAAATCGCTGCCGCTTAAAACAACCCGGCCACCACGGGAATCTCTCCGGCAGAATCCGCCAGGTAGGTAGCTCCCGCCTCAACCAGTTCTTCTTTCTTTCCGTATCCGTAGGTCACACCGACACTGTCCACACCGGCGTCCTTTGCGCCCAGAATATCAAAGCGCGTGTCTCCGATCATCAGACATTCTTCCCTGTTTAATCCGTATTCGGAAACCACTCTGTCGATTAACAGTCTTTTATCGGAACTATGATCCGTAAGCGTTGGCGTAATTACATCCTCAAAGTACGGAAGAAGACCTATGTGTTCCGCGATTCGTACGGAAAAATGCCCGGGCTTGCTTGTTACGAGAAAAATTCGAAATCCCCGGTTTTTCAATTCCCTTATAAGCTCCGGAATTCCCTCGTAGAGATCCACATCGTACATCCGGCCCTTTTCGTAATCCTCGCGATAATATTTTACCGCGAGAGTTGCATCCTCTTCGTTCATTCCGTACTCACGCGAAAAGGAATCAAAAAGAGACGGTCCGATGAAAGTTTTCAGCTTTTCCAACGGCTGATTGTAATATCCAAAACGGGACAGTGCGCACTCCACCGAGCCTGTAATTGCCCGACCGGAATCCGTCACTGTCCCATCCAAATCAAACATGATGTTTCGATACATCTAAAATTCCTCTTTCCGAATCAGTCCTGCGTGGAAGCATCCGACTTCTGTGCTACGGTTTTCCGCGCAACTTCCTCCATCTCATTGAAGGATGCAAGACTGATGTACCGGCCCGCTCTGGGGAACTGTCCCAGATTGATAGCGCAGTCAAAGGTACTGATTAAGGAATCAATTGTTTCCACTGCAGCTCCGCCCTTTTCACCGAACTCACCGTAAAGATGACGCCAGTCCGTAAAAAGACGGATTGCCTTGCGTCCGTTCTGACCATCCACAACGGGAAGTCCTACCACGGTTCCCGCGGAAAGTGTCAGACGTCCCTCTTCATTGGGCGCCGGCAGTTCCGAATTGGAGTGAATCGGTACCAGAAACTTCGCCTTTACCACTTCCCTGGCGAAGAAATTATAGTAGAGCGTATAGATGATGCGTCCTTCTTCCTTCTGCATATCCTCATCTCTTAACTGTCCCATTAAAAGCATCCAGCGAACCAGCATCGGATTGGTAACAGGAATACTGTTCTTCGGTGCCTTGGAATAATCCGGAGCCTTCACCAGTGAACCTGCGGTCACCGCCGTATCCTCCGAAATGATTTCCACACCGGCCGCACCGTTTAAATAAAATACGGTTCCGAAGAAATTATAGATGCCCTGTTTGTTTTCGCCGTTTTCGATTTTCTTAATGACATATTTGCCATCCTTGAAAATCTCCTGCATACGTTCCTTGTAGCTCTCCGTGAAAACGCGTACATTGGGTGCCGTACACATATAGCTTCCGTCATCGTTTCTGACGGTACGGGAGAACATATAGGGTTCTCCGGTCAGGGCGCTGAACACACAGTAGAGATAATCGGCATTCATGATTTTATTGCAGAGCGTATTTCCGATCATGGAAACCTTGGTCATATGCTCGAGCTTTTTCGCTTCGCTGTCTTCCTTGTCGATTTCACGAATGAACCATCCGTAAAAACGCCAGATTTCTTCCACGTCCGTGATGCTTAATTTTCCCACTTCTTCCGCGGATAAGGAAAGACCCTTGTCAGCAACATAGGTATTGGTCAGTGCCTTCACATAGGAATGCACCTTGCTCTCAAGTGTTGCATCATCCGTATAAATTACATCACCGACACGGTATTCGCGTCCCGGAATCACGGGCATGCGAAGAGCAACCTTTCCGCCGGAGGTGCTTTTTACTTCCCCTTCGTCGGTCTGGATTCCGATAATCGTAACCGCTTCGGGTTTGTCGTTATCACTGCCGGGATTACATACTTTTACTTCGATATTTGCAGCTGCACTGCCGTCCATTTTTCCGAGAAGAATCACTTCCGCAAATGCTTCGGTAGGAAGAATTTTTTCCACACCCATAACAAAAGAAGTTGCTTTTGCCGCGCGCTCCTTCTTCATCTCTTCCGGAGTCAGTGCTGCAACAACTTCTTCTTCCGCTTCGTTCTTTTTCGGTTTTTTGTCAAATAAACCCATTGATTGCCCCCATTCCGCGACAGCTCCGGTTTTTGCAACCATGCGAAAACCGGTCTGCCGGCTGTAAGCGTTCCCGAGGCGATTCGAACGCCCGACCCCTCGCTTAGGAGGCGAGTGCTCTATCCTGCTGAGCTACGGAAACGTATATCATCAGAACGCTACATTTCCCTGCATCCAGATGACTCCCTTGAATCGTCTGCCGATTTCCGGCTCGCCGATTAAATCATCCTTATGAATGCATACATTGAAAAATATATCGTTCGCAACAATATCCAAAATATAAAGCTCTTCACCGGTTATGGAATTGATTTCCTCTTCCACATCCTTGATTTCTCCGAGAATCGAATACTGATCATTTTCGATTCCGAAGGGCATTACATAGGTATCCACTAAGGAATACACATCTTCGGACTGTACCCGTTTTCGAACCAGCGAGTATGTGTCCATATCTCTGATCGTAAGACTTTCGAGGGCCTCGTCATCCCCCTGCTTTGCCTTGCGTTGCAGATTTTCCCACTCGCGTTTTTTACGTCTTTCTTCTTCGATATCCACGTGGTCTTTTTCGATGGGCATCATAACACTTCCCTCTAAGGAAAGTGCGGAAAGCGAAAGATGCAGAATATCGATTACCCTGTTTTCGTACTTATCCTTTTCCGCAAGATAGGAATTCATATTCTGAAGATAGAAAATAAGCGGCATTCCCAGTCTGTAGTCATCACAGATTCCGACATAGGATTCTTTTTCCGCATACTTCGTAAATGAAATCTTTTCCGTCGAACTGATGGCAATCGGTTTTAAGTAGGGAACGGAATAATCGATAAAAATCTCATCCGTGCCGTCAACATTCTCGATGGTTCCGCGTACAATTAATCCGACGCGCTTTCCGAGGAGTTTAAAATATTCTACTCTTAAAATATCTTCACCCTCGGAAACCACAAAATCCTCGTCCGAGTCCCTTACAGCTATCGATAATAGTTTTTTCAGACTTTCTCTGGATATTTCATACGAAAATCCGATTGCCCGCATATAATCATGCATATAAATGTCCTACACCTGTAGTATGATTGTTTATCTGATTTCGGTCATGCCACCCATATAAGGACGAAGAACCTCAGGAATTCTGACACTGCCGTCAGCCTGAAGATTGTTCTCCAAAAATGCAATCAGCATTCTGGGAGGAGCCACTACCGTATTGTTCAGTGTATGTGCAAAGTACTTGTTTCCGTCTGCACCGTTTACACGGATTTTTAATCTTCTTGCCTGCGCGTCTCCCAAGTTGGAGCAGCTGCCGACTTCAAAATACTTCTTCTGTCTGGGAGACCATGCTTCCACATCGAAGGATTTTACCTTCAGATCTGCCAGGTCACCGGAGCAGCACTCCAAGGTTCTTACGGGAATGTCCATGGAACGGAATAAATCCACGGTGTTCTGCCATAATTTATCGAACCACATCGCGCTTTCCTCGGGCTTGCAGACAACGATCATTTCCTGTTTTTCAAACTGATGAATCCTGTACACACCACGCTCTTCGATTCCGTGTGCACCTTTTTCCTTACGGAAGCAGGGAGAGTAGCTGGTCAGTGTTTTCGGCAGTTCCTCTTCGGGAATGATGGTATCGATAAATTTACCGATCATGGAATGCTCGGAGGTACCGATTAAATAAAGGTCTTCGCCTTCGATTTTGTACATCATGGCATCCATTTCCGCAAAACTCATTACGCCCGTTACCACGTTGGAGCGAATCATGAAAGGCGGTACGCAGTAGGTAAAACCGCGATTAATCATAAAATCTCTTGCGTAGGAAATGACTGCGGAATGAAGTCTCGCAATATCGCCCTGAAGATAATAAAATCCGTTTCCGGCAACTCTTCTTGCTGCATCCAGATCAATACCGTTAAACTTCTCCATAATTTCCGTATGATACGGAATTTCAAAATCTGGAACCACGGGATCGCCGTACCTGGTAACTTCCACATTCTCGGTATCATTCTTTCCGATGGGAACCGAAGGGTCGATGATGTTCGGGATAATCATCATATCCTTTAAAATCTTCTCCTCAAGTTCCTTCTGCTTTGCATCCAGCTCTTCGATCTTAGCGCCTTCGTTGGCAACCTCGGCTTTCACCTTTTCGGCCTCGTCCTTCTTTCCCTGTGCCATCAGCTGACCGATCTGTTTGGAAATTTTATTTCTGTTTGCTTTTAAATCATCTACCTGCTGCTGGGTTGCGCGGCGCTCGCTGTCGAGAGCAATAACCTCGTCCACCAGAGGAAGTTTTTCATCCTGAAATTTCTTTCTGATATTTTCTTTTACTACTTCGGGGTTCTCACGTAAAAATTTAATATCTATCATATTCTGCCTCTTTCCGGGTTTTTTTAAATCGGAAAAAACCCATAATCTATATTATTTTACACCAAATATATTTCAGATTCCACTATGAAATTTGCGAAACCTCTCCCTTAAATCAATCAGTACTCAAGCGCCTTTTTCAAAGCCACGGTTTCCTCGGGGCTCAGTTCGAGATCGCTCTTTCCGTTCTTAATTCTTTTGGTGTAGGAATAGCATCCGTTGGAGGAGTGGATGGAATTTAAAACAAATCCGTCATTTTCCTCATCCAGCAGTACCAGACAGAAGCTCAGCTTTCCGCCCATTTCCTTGTAGGCATCGTATTTGACAAAACCCATTTTCTGGAAAGTGCTTCTGTGTTTGAAATAAAGATCCTTAATCTGTTGAGTATGTTTGTCCAGAACGGTTTTCTGTGCACTCTGCTCTTCAAAGAGTTCCATAAATTTCTTTTCCAGACTCTTTGCTCTGGTGCCCTGCATAAAGCGGTCATAACGTTCCTGCAAATCCCTCAGTTTGCGATACTGCAAAAAGGCAATTACCGCAAGTGCTATGATACACAGAACCAGGAAAATAATCACAAAGAGAATATCAATATTTCCCAGTCCTATTTTATTTAGAATCGGACTACCCATGTAGTACAATCATCCTTTCGTTTCGATTATTTCCCGATCAGGCCGAGAATTCTGTCGAGCTCATCTGCGGAATAAAATTCAATCTCAATTTTTCCCGTGCCGTTGTCTTTACCGGTAATGTTTACTTTTGTGGAAAGACGGTCCTTCAGTCTGGTTTCGATATCCCTGTAAACATTTTCCAGCTGGGACTGATTCTCTTTCACCTTATGGTTGTTCTTTCCGCGATTCTTTACGATTTTCTCGATTTCTCTTACGGAAAGTTTTTCATCAAAAGCACGCTGTGCTAAAACAAACTGATCTTCCGGATCATCAACACCGAGAAGTGCTCTTGCATGTCCTGCGGAAATCATATCCTGAATTAACATGTTCTGAACTTCATCACAGAGTTTTAACAGTCTGACGGAATTCGCAATGGCGGTTCTGGATTTGGAAACTCTTTCGGAAACCTCGTCCTGAGTCATGGAAAATTCAGTCATAAGACGTTTGTATGCATTTGCTTCTTCAATCGGATTTAAGTCCTCACGCTGCAGGTTTTCGATAATGGATACTTCCACAATTTCCTGCTCGGTTAAATCACGAACCACAATAGGGATGTCCTTTAACCCTGCAATCTGTGCCGCTCTCCATCTTCTCTCGCCGGCTACGATTTCATAATAATCATCTCTTTTCACAACAAGCAGCGGCTGAATTACGCCATGCTGCTTAATGGACTCCGCCAGTTCCTGAAGAGCATCTTCATTAAAATTCTTTCTGGGCTGATCCTTATTGGGTGCAACCTTGGAAATACTTACGGACTGAACTTCGCCGCCTGCGTTTCCGTCCTTCTTTTCCAGACTGGTTTCCGTATCGATGAGTGCTGCAAGACCTCTTCCAAGTCCTTTTTTTCCTGCCATGAGTTTCCTCCCTTTACACTTTTCAGACTTTTTCATTTTCCGGCTTTTTCTTTTTCCGGTTTTTCATTCTCAGACTTTTCTCAATGGTTCTATTGTTTCACGTGTAACCATGTATTTCGTATTTACCAAAGTCTCCGTTTACCGATTAGCTGTAAAGCTGAATCAGTTCTGCCGCAAGCTTCCGATATGCTTCCGCACCGGCGGACTTGCTGTCATATTCATTAATGGGCTGACCGTGGCTGGGCGCTTCCGCAAGACGAACATTTCTCGGAATCAGTGTTTCAAAAATATGCTCCTCCAATACACCCTTGACGTTCTGTACCACTTCCTCGGAAAGATTGGTTCTGGAATCGTACATCGTGAACACAACACCTTCCATGGAAAGCTCGGGATTAATTTTTTTCTTGATCAGATTTACAGTATGGATTAACTGTCCGAGTCCTTCCATTGCATAGTACTCGCACTGAATCGGAACCAGTACACTGTCCGCTGCCGTCATGGAATTGATGGTGAGCATGGAAAGTGACGGAGGGCAGTCAATAAAGATAAAATCATACTGATCCTTTACCCAGTCTATTTCATTCTTCAATACATATTCTTTTCTGTCCTGATCAATTAATTCTATTTCTGCTGCGGCCAGATTTACATTGGCAGGAATCAGGGAGAGATTCTCCTTCACATCCTGAATGATACATTCCTTGATGGAACATTCTCCCAGCATCAGTTCATAGATTGTGTTTTCCACTTCGTTCTTCTCAATACCAAATCCGGTGGTCATATTTCCCTGAGGGTCGGTATCGATTACCAGAACTTTCTTTCCAAGCTCAGCCACACTGGCAGCAAGATTGATTGTAGTAGTGGTCTTTCCGACTCCGCCTTTTTGGTTTGCAATGGCAATTGTTCTACCCATTTGTTCCCCTTTCTGCAAAAAAAATGATCTATTCAAAGGGCATTTCCTTATAATAATATGCCCCCGTTTTTCTCGCGACACTTTGTAAATTGTATCACTTTTAGGGTCTTATATCTATAAAAAGTTTTCCACCGGGGTGTTTTTCATCTGATTTATAACAAAATATTGTGGTGTGGATTATGTGGATATTGTTGATAAACAATTTTTCACAAAAATCTTTCAATTGTTAAGAAATTGTTTCACAATTATTAATCTATATCTGGGGTATAATGTTTCACGTGAAACATTATATCTTGTATTTCAATTTTATGGAAGGTATTTTTCTAAAATTGTTTCACGTGAAACAAAATTGTTGATAAATCGATTCCGCTCCGATGAAAAAACTATATATAGTATTATGTATTGGTCTGATGGGAAAAAGGAGTTCGTATTTGTACGAAAAAGGCTTTAACCTTGAGACCTACATCAAAAATTTGGTCAAAGCAGCCCACGGAATAATCCGTGGGCTGAGTAAGATAGTAACTATCTATTGTTCAAATTTAGATCAGGGCTCAAAAGTTAAGTCCTTTAACCCCAACATCCTTCATACATAATTTTGTAATCAGTTTCCCCATTTCACACAAATGGAGCGAAGTTCGTTTCTTGCACGATACGGATCACGGATTGTATAATCTGCAATCTCTCCGCACTGATATGCAACAAACGAAAGTGCATCCTTTAACTGCTTGGCGGTCGGTTCCACTGTGACTTCATTATTCTCGGAATCATCACCGGACACTTTTTCGGAATCGGACTCACCGGCAGTTTCTTTTGAAAACTCAAGAGCATTTTCGGAAGAAGTCTTTCCGGTCTCGCTTTCGGTTTCTTTCTTTTCTTCCGTATTGCCCTCTAAGTCTTTCTGTTTTATCGTCTGTAGTTCTTCATAATATTGTTCTCTCTCTTCGATAATGGAATCGAGAAGTTCCACAGCTTCTAAAAGTTCTTCCTTACGATTCAAGAAGGAGTCACACTGACAGTCCAGTCTGCTTAATTCTTCTTTTTCTTTTTCACATTGTTTTTCCAGACTGACTCTGGCATCGTATGCGGACAGATTACTTCTGGGAGAAAAGACGGAATCTTTGTTTTCCTCTTTCATGTCATCAAGCTTTCTGGTAATTAACTTGATTTCATCAAACTTCGTATTACGATCGAATAAAACTTTTTCATATTGTATGGATGCTTCCGCAGCAAGTGATAATAACAAATCTCTGAGTTCGTTCTGATTCATATTTATTTCCTCTGTACTAAAAACTAAAGTGGTTTCTTCGCAGGAGTGCCTGCTTTTCTCGGGTACTGCTTCGGAGTATTTTTCTTCTTTTCAATTACAAGAAGAGTTCTCTTTAAATCCGACTGCGGAAGTGTAAAGGAATCTTCTTCCTTCAGTGACCCGCCGCAAACTCCGATTGCATTTTTTGATACACTGATTTCTTCGCCGGCCTTTTCCGATTTATACGGAATAAAAAATCCACCAACCTTTGCGAACGGAAGACAATATTCACTGAGTGTCGCAAGATTGGAAACTGCACGTGAAACAACAATGTCATACAGTTCACGGTAATTCACATCATGTCCCAGCTCTTCCGCTCTGGCATGAATTGCCTTGATACTTCCGCGCTCATTTAAATTCAAAGCAGAAATGATTTCTTCCAGAAAAGTGATTCTTTTATTCAAAGAATCCATCAGCGTAACCTGAAGATCCGGATAAAGAATTTTTAAAGGAATTCCGGGAAAGCCTGCCCCGGTTCCGATATCGATTAAAGAAAAATCTCCCTTTGAATAATCCCTGCCGGATATTTTTTTTAGGGAATCAAATACCCTTACCAGAGAGAGTGAATCCAGAAAGTGTTTTGTGTATACTTCTTCCTCATCGGTAATTGCAGTCAGATTTATTTTTTCATTCCACTCAACGAGCAGACGAAAATAAGTCTCAAACTGTGCAATCTGAGATTCATTCAAATCAATTCCAAATTCTTTTACCGCATTCTCAAAATTCATATCTTTCAAAATAATAAATCATTTTTTCGGACGATAAATATATCGCGTGAAAAATATAAAAAATAAATCTGTTTCTAAAAATTATTTACCGGCGAGATATACCAGCAGTACCGAAATATCCGCAGGAGTGACTCCGCTGATTCTCGAAGCCTGCCCGATGGAAATCGGACGGAACTGTTTTAACTTCTGTCTTGCCTCCAACCGCAGGGAAAGAACATCATCATAATTGATATCTTCAGGAATACGATGATTTTCATTCTTTTGGAAACTCTTTACCTGCTGTAACTGACGTGCGATATATCCTTCATATTTAATGTTAATACAAACTTGTTGTACTACATCTGTAGGTAGATTAGGTCTCTCCGGATCAAGCTCGTGTAAGAACTCATAATCAAGTTCCTGCCGACACATTAAATCCGCAATCGATGCAGCAGTCTTTAAGGGAGCAGACTCTCTCTTTGCAAGAACGTCCGTAACCTTCTTCGATCCTCCTACAAATGTAGTTTTAAGACGCTCCACTTCCTCATCGATCAGACGTTGTTTTTCCAGAGTGTTCTGATACACTTCCTCGGAAACCAGTCCGACTTCATAACCGAATTTACGAAGTCTCAAATCCGCATTGTCCTGACGAAGCAGGAGTCTGTACTCCGCTCTGGATGTCATCATACGATATGGCTCCCTGTTGTCCTTCGTAACCAGATCATCAATAAGCACACCGATATATGCTTCGGATCTTTTCAGAATCAGGGGTTCCCTGCCTTTTAATTTCATTGCGGTATTAATACCGGCAATCAGACCCTGTGCCGCTGCTTCCTCATAACCGGAACTTCCGTTAAACTGTCCTGCGGAAAATAAATTCTCCACGGTTTTAATTTCCAGGGAAGGTTTTAACTGGCCGGGAGCAAGACAGTCATATTCGATTGCATATGCGTTTCTTACGATTTTACAATTTTCCAGTCCCGGAACGGTACGGTACATTGCAAGCTGAACATCCTCCGGCAATGAAGAAGACATACCGCCGATATAAACTTCATTCGTATAAAGACCTTCCGGTTCAATGAATACCTGATGTCTTTCCTTGTCCGCAAATTTCACTACCTTATCTTCAATGGAAGGGCAGTATCTCGGACCTGTACCTTCGATGATTCCCGCATAAATCGGTGAACGATCCAGATTGGCACGTATGATTTCATGAGTACGTTCATTGGTATAAGTTAAGTAGCAGGAAATCTGCTCCTTCTGAATCTCCTCGGGATTGGTGGAGAAGGAAAACGGAACAATCGGTGTATCACCCTTCTGTTCTTCCATCTTTGAAAAATCCACGGTCCGCTTATCCATTCTTGCGGGAGTTCCTGTTTTAAAACGTCTGAGTTCTATTCCTTCTTTTTCAAGCTCTGCGGTTAAATGTGTCGCAGCCATTAATCCGTTCGGTCCGGTATAAGTAATGGATTCACCGCAAAGACAGCGGGCATTCAGATAAGTACCGCTGCAGATAATGGCGGCACTGCACAGATAAACCATTCCTGTTGCAATCTCCACACCGCAGACTTCCTTTTTTCCTTTTTCATTTTCCTTCGTCAGAATGCGACAAACCTCACCCTGTTTGATTGTTAAATGTTCCTGATTTTCCAGGGTTTTACGCATGGACTTGGTATATTCCATTTTATCGGCCTGTGCGCGAAGAGAATGAACTGCAGGTCCTTTAGATGCATTTAACATTTTGGACTGCAGAAATGTTTTATCGATATTCTTTCCCATTTCACCGCCAAGTGCATCGAGTTCACGTACCAGATGTCCCTTGCTTGTTCCGCCGATATTCGGATTACAGGGCATTAATGCAATGCTCTCCACGGAAACCGTAAACATCACAGTTTCCAGACCGAGTCTTGCACATGCCAGCGCAGCTTCACAGCCTGCATGTCCCGCACCGATGATGCAGACATCAACTTTGTCCGCAATTAAGTTTTTACCTACATTTGTAGTACAATCCATTTTTTTACTTTCTCAACTAAATTCTGTTTATTATTCTTTCTATATATTTTATCAATCTGTTTCTCCGTACACTTATTTTCCCATACAGAATTTGGAGAAAATCTCGTCCACCAGATCATCATCCACTTCCTCACCGATGATTGCTCCGAGGGATGCATAGGCCTGCATCAAATCGATTGCATAGAAATCTTCAGGCATTTGATTTTCCAGAGATTCCGAAACATGGGAAAGTGCACGTAATGCTTCATCCACCAGATTCTTATGGCGAAGGGATGTTAAATATATTTCATCCTCCGAATTCAGACTTCCTTCAAAGAACATCTTTTTAATCTGCTCGGTTAAGATTTTTAAACCGTCACCGGTCTTTGCGGAGAAAGAAAGAATAAAGGGCTTCTCTTCATAATCTTCAAAAAGTGCAGCCACTTCTTTCTCTTCCGTTTTTAAATCTTCTTTGTCAGATTTATTTAATAAAGCAATAATCTGTTTATTTTTTAGCAATTGAATCAGATCTCTGTCATCTTCGGAAATCTCTGAGGAAGAATCCACAAGAAAAATAATCAGATCCGCATCCTCAATCGCATCCTTTGCTTTCTTTACACCAATCTGTTCCACTTCATCATCGGTTTCGTGAATTCCGGCTGTATCAATTAAGTGAAGCGTAATACCGTCCAGTGATACATTTTCTTCGAGAGTATCTCTTGTCGTACCGGCCACTTTTGTTACTATGGCACGTTCTTCACCAAGCAACAGATTTAAGAAAGAAGATTTGCCTACATTCGGTTTTCCGACAATAACCGTTTTAACTCCCTGCAGCTGCATTCTTCCGTTTTCAAAAGATTTCGAAAGATTCTGAAGCGAAACCGTCCACTTTCCGACTACATTTGTAAGACGATTATAAAAATCCTCCGCTTCATAATGTTCCGGATCGTCTATCGCGGATTCAATGGAAGCAATTTCATAAATCACTTCACTACGAATCTCCGTAATGATATTCCGAAGTCTTCCGCTTAACTGCTTCACGGAATTCTTTCTGGCATTTTCATTGGAAGAGGAAATTAAATCCATTACCGCTTCCGCTTCGGACAAATCGATTCTTCCGTTTAAAAATGCACGCTTGGTAAACTCTCCGGGTTCTGCCAGACGACAGCCGTTTTTTATGCATAAATCCAGAACTCTTTTCAGAACAAAGATTCCGCCGTGACAGTCGATTTCCACCACATCCTCTTTTGTAAAGCTGTGTGGTGCGCGCATTAATACTGCCATGGCTTCATCCACGATACTGTTATTTTCCACTACATGTCCGTAGTGAACCGTATGAGTCGGCAGGTCGGACAGTTTCTGACCGTCCGGCTTTTTAAAAACCCTGTCTGCAATTGTGAATGCCTCTTCGCCGCTGATTCTGATGATTCCGATTCCGGAAGGAGACAGAGCGGTTGCAATGGCAGCAATCGTATCACTCATCTTTTCAATCTTTCTTATAGCATATACAAACCTTCAACTTTTAATTATACCGCTATTTACGTGCAAATTCACGTAATTTTACCGGATTGAATCAATTTTTGATTGTCCATACTGATTTTTACTTTTACATTTCACGATAGATCCGAAGTATAATTTTTCGGCGCATAAGAAAGGCTGCCTGACATTCATCAAAGCAGCCCCAATCTTGTTCTGAGCAAAAATCCTTTTATTTTTTCAAGGTTACAACCACTTTTCTGTAAGGCTCTTCTCCTTCGGAATGTGTGGTTACGTATTTATTATTCTGCAGTGCGGAATGGATAATGCGTCTTTCGTACGGATTCATGGGCTCCAAGGATACCGGACGACGGGTTCTTACTACCTTGTTTGCAATGTTCTTTGCAAGATTTTCAAGAGTTGCTTTTCTTCTCTCTCTGTAATTTTCGGTATCCACTTTCACGCGAATGTATCCGTTGGTTCCTTTATTAACAACCAAAGATACAAGATACTGTAAAGAATCCAGGGTCTGTCCGCGCTTTCCGATTAAAACACCCATATCTTCGCCGATTAAATTAATTTCAAGAGCTTCCTCTTCTGCATTGTACTCAGCTTCCACTACAGCTGCGATATCCATTGCATGTAAAACATCTTTTAAGAATGTGATACTCTTGTCTTCTACTTCCTTAGCATTTACAACAACCTTTTCTTTCTTTGCTGCTGCTTTTTCTTCTTTTACTTCGGAAACTTCCGCTTTCTTTTCTTCTTTTTTCTCTTCTTTTACTTCTTCGATTTTCTTTTCTTCTTTTACGGTTTCGTTTGCAAGAACAGCTGCTTCTTCGGTTTCTTCTTTTTCTCTTGCTTTAATCTTTGCGGATTTGGAACCGAGTCCCAAAAAACCGCTGCTGCCTTCTTCCACTACTTCATATTCCAGATTGTCTCTTGATACCATAAAATGAGTGCATGCTTCCATAATCGCATCATTTACTGTTTTTGCACTGAATTCAACATATTCCATAATATTTCTACCCTCCAAAGGTTACTGTTTCCAATAATTATTTGTTGTTTCTTTCGTTATATTCTTTTACCATATTTACGCGGTCCGCAAGACTTTTCTTGGATCCGTCACCCTTACTCTTGCTTTCCGTTTTCTTTAAATACTCGTTTGCTTTTTCTCTTTCTTTTTTCTTCTCTTCTTCCGATTTCTGGGAAGCTTCTTTTACGGTCTTACCGGTATTTCCGTTTTCACCGTATAATTTCTTGCTGATATTTTCGGAAAAAGAACCTTTTTTCTTTTACTTCTCTTCGTATTTCTTTTTGTTCTTTTCAATAATATCATCGAGGTTCATGGAATCGATGTACTTATTGATTACAATCTGCTGGATGGAACGGATTACGGCACCGGCAATCCAGTAAATACCCATACCGATGGGAAGTGTAAAGCAGAAAAATGCGGACATTAAAGGCATCATGTTGTTCATCATTTTCATGGATGACATCATGGGGTTGTTTTCATTTTCACCGTTTGAAGCATTGTTATTTGCCTGAGGTGTTAATTTGATATTTACCCACTGGGTTGCCGCGGAAAGAAGGGGAATTGCAACTGCAAGAAGAATGATTCCCCAGTTTTTATCGTTACTTGCCCACTGCATTTTAATGGTTTCCCAGGGAGAAAATGCAATGTTCAGTCCCAGAAAATTATTGTAACGGTTTAACGTGGTAATGGTTGAGGAAATCTCACTTCCGAGCATTCCGAATCTGGAACGAAGTGCTGCCCAGTCCGCTGTTGTCGCACGGTTCAATACATCAATAAATGTATTGGAAATATAAGTGATTCCTTCCGGCGTATCATAAACAAAATTCTTGTTGGAAAACTGTTTGGTAAAATATTTCGCAGAGGATAAAGTCTGCATAAATTCAGGGCTGCCTTTGATGTAGATTAATTTATCTACTAATGCCGTGTAAGCAGCTTTTACCTGGGGAACATATGCGGGAACCGCATAAATTACACGATACAAAGCAAACAGAATCGGCATCTGAATCAAAAGCTGGATACAGCTTCCCGAAGGGGAAACACCGTATTTCGCATAAACTGCTTTCGTCTCCTCCTGCATTTTCATCATGGAGTCCTGATCGTTTTTCCCTTTATACTTATTCTGAATAGCGGTAATTTCGGGATTCATGATGGCAGACATTTTTGAGAACTTCTGCTGCTTTATGGTAAGCGGTAATAAACATAAATAAATTACCACTGTGAAAATAATAATGGCTAAACCTATATTCGGAATTCCTATTTTATCAAGTAACCAGAAAATTCCCTGCATCAGGAAACCTAAAAGTTTTGCAACCGGTCCTATGATAAAAGTAGAATTCTGTGTTAATAACAGTTCTAACATTTAACCTCCTAGCCTGTCGGTTTATAAAATTTCTACTATTATACTATTATATTATACTATTATAAGAAAAGAAATTTTACGGTACAGGATCATATCCTCCCTTAGAAAAGGGATTACAACGCAAAATTCTCCACGCCGCAAGAGCACTGCCCTTGAGGGCACCGTACTTCTCTATCGCATCCAGTCCGTATCTGGAACAGGAAGGAAAATAGGGACATTTGGTGCTTTTCAGTGGAGATAAAAAAATCTGATAAAATCTGATTATTGCAATTAAAACTTTTTTCATTAACGGAATATATCTTGAAAAAATCCTAATTTACCGGATTTTTCATAATCTTTCCCAAATTACTGTTCCGACTTCATCAGATGATGAAGCTTCATAAGATGGAAAATTGCCTCTCTCACTTCTTCAAAAGAAAGATCGACGGCATTTTTTCTTACAATGACTGCAATGTCTAAACCACTATTAAACATATCCTCATGCAGTCTGAAATTTTCTTTTACAAGGCGTTTCATACGATGCCTTACAACACTGTTTCCGATTTTCTTCGAAACGGAAACACCTAATCTGTTTGTTCCAAGATTGTTATTCAACACATAAATTACGAAACTTTTGTTGGCATAGGATTTGCCGGATTGGTAAACAGATTGAAAATCTTCGTTTTTTCTTAATCTTTCCATACTGGCTTAAATAAAAACGCATAAAAAAGGCCACTCACAAAAGCGGCCCTTTGTTTTACGCTGATAATTTCTTTCTGCCTTTTGCTCTTCTGGCAGCTAAAACTTTTCTTCCACCGGGCGTGCTCATTCTCGCTCTGAAGCCATGAACTTTGGATCTCTGTCTTTTCTTAGGCTGAAATGTCATCTTCATAACCAAATACACCTCCTTTACTTATGTCGAAAACAATCATTTCGATTATAAACAAATCAAACATATGCGTCAAGCTTGATTTTATAAAGAATTCAATGTTTTTTTCTTTCTAAAATTTTTCAAAAAAATTTTTTTCAAGATATTGATACTCTTCATTTTTTAAAAACTATATCTTGAAATTTAGTTACCATAAATAAAGATTAGTTTTATTATCCACAATTTGTGGAAAAGTTGTGGATAATTCATTTTTTTGAGGAATAACTCACTTTTATAAATTGTTAAATTTTCTTTTTATTATTTTCCGGAATATATGATATTTACTATGTTTTGAGCTTTTTTTACCGTGATTTTAAAATCCTTTTTTATGCATTTCAAAGTTATCCACATTTGTGGATAAACTTGTTTAAAATATTTTTTTTGCTTTACATAATATTACAATTTTTTTTATTTGAATTTTTCCGCGTTTTCGTTTATTATGATAAAACACAATAAAATCAGGGGATTTTTGGAAATGAATCAGATAGAACAGGAATATGCAGTACTTTTTGAAGAAGTAAAACAGAAGGTGGTGGAAGAGCTCCAGCTTACCATGGTTGCTTACCATACCTGGATTGAACCCATGCAATTCTATAAAGTGGAAGAGGGCGTTTTTTACATTCTCATTCCTTCCGAAAAAGCACAATTAATCAATTATTTTAAGAAAAACTACAAAGATATCTTTCATGTAATCATTTCCGATGCAACCAATAAGGATTATGAAATTCGTTTTGTTTTCAAGAAAGACGAAGAAGATTCCTTATCATCACCCTCTGTACAGAATAATACGGATTTATATAAACAGGCCAATCTGGTTTCCAAATATACTTTTGACAATTTCGTTGTGGGAAGCAACAATTCCTTTGCTCATTCCGCATCTTTGGCTGTTGCCGAAAATCCCGGAGAGGATTTTAATCCTTTGTTCATTTACGGCGGATCAGGACTCGGTAAAACGCATTTAATGCATTCCATCGGACATTATATCATCGATCATAATCCTGAAAAAAAGGTTTTATATGTTAATTCCGAAACATTCACAAACGAAGTAATTGAAAGTATCCGTGGTGGTAATTCCGCTGCAATGAACAGATTGCGTGATAAATACAGAACCGTGGATGTTCTTTTAATCGATGATATCCAGTTTATTATCGGTAAAGAATCTACACAGGAAGAATTTTTCCATACTTTTAATGCTTTGCATGATAACGGTAAAGCAGTTATTATTTCATCCGATAAACCACCCAAACAGATGGAAACTTTGGATGAAAGATTCTCTTCCAGATTCGGACAGGGTCTTCAGGCAGATATTCAGCCTCCCAGTTATGAGACCAGAGCAGCAATTCTTTTAATGCTTGCAGAACCTTACAATAATACGATTTCCGCGGTTCCGCAGGAAGTAATCGAATACATTGCAGCAAATGTAAATTCCAACATTCGTGAACTGGAAGGTGCATTTAACAAAGTTGTCTATTATTCTAAAATAAACAAAAAAGCAATTACCCTGGAAATGGCAGAAGAGGCCTTAAAAGACATTATTTATCCCAATGCACCCAAAATGGTAACTCCTCAGATCATTATTCAGGTTGTTGCGGATCATTTTGGATTAAAAGCAGAAGATATTACTTCCAAGAAAAGAACCGCCGAAATCGTGGTTCCCAGACAGGTTGTAATGTATTTATGCCGTGAAATGACCGATGTATCCTTAAAAAATATAGCAAAAGTACTGGATAAGAAGGATCATTCCACAATTATCAACGGAATTAACAAAATTCAGGAAGAAATTAACAGCAATCCCGATTTTGCAAGCCAGATTGATATTCTCCGGAAGAAAATTTCTCCGAACTAATCATTTTTTCCTTTTTTCATATCCTTTATATTTTTTCCATATATATAGGAAGAAATTATTTCCACAATAAAATGTGGATATGATGATAACTTTGTGTTTATAAAAAATATAGTTCTAAAAGCCTTAAAATTTCGATTTTCGGCGTTGTTTATAACTTATCTATAAAAAATGACTTATAAATCATTTTTTCACATTATTTTCTTTGAAATTTTGCCTTTAATTTAGTATAATTGAATAGGGTTTCCACAAATCAACATCCCTTAATACTATTATTACTAAAATTATTTAATAATATATTATGCGGGATTCGTTTTTTTGTGAAAACATTTAACCTGAATTCGTGTTTTGTAAATGATTATAAATGATATTTATAAATCAGGGGGTAAAAACAGTAATGAATATTTCAGTATCAAAGATTGATCTTCAGAATGCAATATCAACCGTTATAAAAGCCGTACCGGCAAAATCCAATTTATCCAATGCGGATTGTATTTTACTGGAAGCAAAAGATAATGAATTAAGACTTGTAGCCAACAATATGGAAATGGCTATTGAATGTGTTATAGATGCAAGAGTTCTGGAAGAAGGAAAGATTTGTCTTGAGTCTACTTTATTCCAGACCATTATCCGTAAATTACCGGATGATGAAATACAAATCGACTGTGCAAATGATATGGTGACTTATTTTGAATGCGGTAAAATTAAGTCCCATATGAATGCAAAGGAAACGGAAACCTTTAATGATATTCCCGTGTTTGATTTAAAGGAACATATGGATATCAGACAGTTTACCCTGAAGGAAGTGATTCGTCAGACGATTTTTTCCATCAGTGAAAGTGAATCCAATAAAACTTTAAGAGGAGAGCTCTTTGAAATCAAAGACGGTATTTTAAGAGTTGTATCCCTGGATGGTCAGAGAGTTTCCATCAGAAGAATTGAAATTGAAGATAAGGAAATCAATAAAAAGATTATTGTTCCCGGAAAGAGCTTAAATGATTTATTCAATATTCTCGGAAAAGAAACGGATGATATGGCAACGCTTCATTTTACCGACAATCATCTGATTATTACCTTTGACAGAACAACATTTGTTACCAGACTGATTGAAGGAGAATTCTTCAATATCGACAATGTACTTTCAAAGGATTATTACACGAAAGTATCCATTAACAAAAAGATGCTTCTTGACAGTGTGGACAGATGCAGCATTTTTGCTTCTCCTACGGAGAAAAAGGCAATTGTATTTAATATCAGCGATGATCTTTTAGATATTCATCTGAATTCCTCAAGAGGAAGTATGAATGAAAAAATCGATATCGAAAAAGAAGGTAATGATTTAAAAATAGGCTTTAATCCGAAATTTATGATGGATGCATTAAAAGCAATCGATGATGAAAAAATTCATTTATATTTAGTTTCGGCAAAATCTCCCTGCTTTATAAGGGATGATGCGGAAAACTATATTTATATGATTTTGCCGGTGAACTTAAGTGCGGATGCATAATAGGGTTATAAATTTTAAAAATAAAAAAGAGAAAAGAAATGCAGGAAGAATTTAAATTAAAGGGTGAATATATTAAACTTGGCCAGCTTTTGAAGGTTATGAATTATATTGACAACGGATCCGATGCCAAATTCATAATTCAGGAAGGCAATGTAAAAGTAAACGGTGAAGTTGCGACAGAGCGCGGCAAAAAAATTCATCCCGGCGATATAGTGGAATATAAAGGTAATTCGGTACATGTATATTAAATCTCTGGAACTTGAAAATTTCAGAAATTACGAAAATCTTCAAATAGAGTTTGATCCGAAAACAACAATTCTTTTCGGAGATAATGCACAGGGAAAAACAAATATCTTAGAGGCTGTGTATTATCTTGCGATTACCAAGTCTTATAAGGGATGCAAAGACAGAGATGTGGTTATGTTTGATAAAGAGGAGGCTCATTTAAGAGCTTTTCTTCACAAAGAAGAAACAGACCACAGAATTGATATGCATATCCGTAAAAACAAATCCAAAGGAATTGCACTGGATCTGGAAAAGGTAAAAAAGGCAGCAGATATTCTGGGCCTTATGAATGTTGTGCTTTTTTCTCCGGAAGATCTTGATCTTGTAAAGGGAGGACCAGGAGAAAGAAGACATTTTGCGGATGCGGAACTGTGTCAGCTGGATAAATTTTATATTTATAATCTGACGAATTACAATAAGCTGATTAATCAGAGAAATACCCTTTTAAAAGATTTATCCTTTAATCCTTCCTTACAGGAAACTATTGAAATCTGGGATAAACAGCTGATTTCCTACGGAAGTAAAATTATCGAAAGAAGAAAACAGTTTACGGTTCAGTTAAACGAACTGATTAAGGATATTCATAAAAAACTTTCCGGCGGAACCGAAGAGATAGAAATCATTTATGATCCGAATACTTCCATCGAAGAGTATGAGGAAAAATTAAAAAATGCCATCGGAAGGGATTTAAAATCCAAAATTACTTCGGTAGGACCTCACAGAGATGATTTTGTATTCATGGTAAACGGAATCGATATCAGATATTTCGGTTCCCAGGGGCAGCAGAGATGTGCCGCATTATCCTTAAAGCTTGCGGAAATAGAGCTGGTAAAGAAGATTACAAAGGATATTCCGATTTTACTTCTTGATGATGTTTTATCGGAACTGGATTCCAACAGACAGAATTATCTTTTGAATACCATCGGAGAAGTACAGACCATCATTACCTGTACGGGTCTGGATGAATTCGTAAATAACCGGTTTGAAGTAAACAAGGTTTATAAAGTTACAAAAGGAACCGTCGAAGAAATGAGCGGTAATCAGCCGTCTTAGTTTTGCGGTAAAAGAATTATTGATAACTGAATCATATTTATAATATAAGCAAAAGTAATTTGCGGAGGACAAGAATGGGAAAAGAAGTTGAATACGGCGGAGATCAAATCCAGATACTGGAAGGATTGGAAGCGGTAAGAAAAAGACCGGGTATGTATATCGGCAGTACTTCATCCACAGGTCTGCATCACCTTGTATATGAAATCGTGGATAACTCCATCGATGAAGCACTTGCAGGGTATTGTACGGAAGTAGAAGTAACCATTAACGAAGACAATTCCATTACCGTAGTGGACAACGGACGTGGTATTCCCGTCGGAATTAACCATAAAGCAGGACTTCCCGCAGTGGAGGTTGTATTTACCGTGCTTCATGCAGGCGGTAAATTCGGTGGTGGAGGATATAAGGTATCCGGTGGTCTTCACGGTGTAGGTGCATCCGTCGTAAATGCTCTTTCCACATGGCTGGAAGTAGAAGTATGCCGTGACGGTAAAATCTACAAGCAGCGTTATGAAAGGGGCAAGGTTTGCTATCCCTTAAAAGAGATCGGAACCTGTGATTCCGAAAAAACCGGTACAAAGGTTACATTTTCTCCGGATCCGCAGATTTTCGAAGAGACGGTTTACGATTATGACATTTTAAGAAGAAGACTTCGCGAAACCGCATTTTTAACAAAAGGAATCCGTATTTCCTTAAAGGATGAAAGAGAAGAAAAGAGAGAAGTTTCCTTCCACTATGAAGGCGGTATTAAGGAATTCGTAACTTACTTAAACAAGGGAAAAACGCCTCTTTACGAAAATGTGCTTTATTTTGAAGGTACCAAAAACGGTGTTTACGTGGAAGTTGCAATTCAGCATAACGATTCCTTCAACGAAAGTACCTACAGCTTCGTAAATAATATTACGACACCCGAAGGCGGAACCCATCTGGCAGGTTTCAGAAATGCTTTGACCAAAACCTTTAACGATTATGCAAGAGGAGCAAAGCTCTTAAAAGATACCGAAGCGAATTTAAGCGGTGAGGATATCAGAGAAGGTCTGACCGCCATCATTTCCATAAAAATCGAGGATCCCCAGTTTGAAGGACAGACCAAACAGAAACTGGGTAATTCCGATGCAAGAATTGCGGTGGATTCCATCGTAAGCGAACAGCTGACCTATTATCTGGAGCAGAATCCCACAATCGCAAAGATTATCTGCGAGAAATCGATTCTTGCGCAGCGTGCGAGAGAAGCGGCAAGAAAAGCAAGAGATTTAACCAGAAGAAAAACCGCACTTGAAGGTATGGCTCTTCCCGGAAAGCTGGCTGACTGCTCCGATAAAAATCCCGAAAACTGTGAAATCTACATCGTCGAGGGAGATTCCGCGGGCGGCTCCGCCAAGACTGCAAGAAGCCGTGCAACGCAGGCGATTTTACCTCTTCGAGGCAAAATCTTAAATGTGGAAAAAGCAAGACTCGACAAGATTTATGCCAATGCGGAAATTAAGGCCATGATTACGGCTTTCGGAACCGGTATTCATGATGATTTTGATATTTCCAAACTTCGTTATCACAAAATCATCCTCATGACCGATGCCGACGTTGACGGTGCTCATATCAGTACTCTGCTTTTAACCTTCATTTACCGTTTTATGCCGGAACTGATCAAGCAGGGCCATGTATATCTTGCGACACCGCCTCTTTACAAGCTTGAGAAGAATAAAAAGATTTGGTATGCCTACTCCGATGAAGAACTGAATAATATTCTCGGGGAAGTCGGACGTGACAGTAATAATAAAATTCAGCGTTACAAAGGTCTTGGTGAAATGGATGCGGAACAGCTCTGGGAAACCACCATGGATCCCGAGCGCAGAATTTTAAAGCGCGTGGTTATGGATGGCGAAGCCGAATCCGAAACGGATTTAACCTTTACCATTCTGATGGGAGACAAGGTGGAACCGAGACGTGAGTTCATCGAAGAGAACGCGAGATTCGTTAAGAACCTGGATATTTAAAAAAGCAGATAAGCAGAATTCGAAAGCATAAATTTAAGGAGACCAAGGATTCATGGAAGACTTGACATATGACAAAATAGAGCAGGTAGACTTAAAAAATACCATGGAAAACTGCTACATCGATTATGCGATGAGCGTAATCGCGGCACGTGCGTTACCTGATGTAAGGGACGGTTTAAAGCCGGTACAGAGAAGAGTTTTATACTCCATGCTGGAACTGGGCAATACGCCGGATAAGCCCCATCGTAAATCCGCCCGTATCGTCGGTGATACAATGGGTAAATATCATCCCCACGGTGACTCCTCCATTTACG
>Ga0247611_10003572_pt1 | contig 22807 bp, 17 predicted proteins | sample 177DNAGHGhighgp2_FD_192422 | JGI IMG/M metagenome (GOLD analysis project Ga0247611, IMG submission 192422) | Sheep rumen microbial communities from Palmerston North, Manawatu-Wanganui, New Zealand - 1770 DNA GHGhigh gp2 | ecosystem: Host-associated > Mammals > Digestive system > Stomach > Rumen... | reverse complement strand
TATTCATTTTCGTTGGTTTCGTCTTTTTCGCATTTTTCGGGATTAAAAGAATAATTAATGATCTAATTAACGGTAATTAATGTTCCATAACAAATATACGTGCTATCAAGATTCAAGGTGGTTTCTATCCATATTCTTAGCATACCTTAGCCATACTATAGGCTTACTCAAACAGTATGGCTAGAGCCTGCCTGCTCACTTGCACTTCGCTTAATGAGAAATGAGTGAAGTATCGCAAGTTCTTTCACACCATGGATTTAGCTCTACACACAGGGTTATGCAAGTGATCCCTAAAGTCTCTTTATATTCTATTAAGTTATTTCAATAAAACTCCTTAATTCCTACACATCATATCTCTAGTTCTTCTCTATTTCATCTCTAGTTCTTCTCTAATTCTGAATTGGAGATGAATTGGAGATGAATTGGAGATAAAGTAGAGTAGAACATGGCATAAATATAAGAATCACTATGGAAAACAATGAGGGGTTTGTTACTTTGATACTAGAACAGTATGAAATAGATCTAAGAGACCCACCCCCTTGCCCCTCCCTATATGGAGGGGAGTAGGAACTAAAAGACCCACCCCCTTGCCCCTCCCTATATGGAGGGGAGTAGGAACTGAGAGCTATAGGGACAAGAACCCTGAAAGGGTGGCATAACATTAACGGTTAACGGTTAAAGGTTAAAGAGCTGGATAACGATAACGATATTATGTCGCCCCTACAGGGCTATGGGTGGTGATGTGATACCATTGCGGGGGCTTACACCCCCGCCTATGATATTTCGCCCCGTTGGGGCTATGGGCTGTAGAGCTTCTTTTTTCCCAGATAGAGTGCAAAACGAAGAAATTGTTTGGCATGTATTGGATTTTTTCATAAAATTCTAACACTCGACAATAAAAACAAGCTTTTATTGTGCTCGCTTAATCGATTTTTTTCATAAAATTCTAGCACTCGACTATAAAAACAAGCTTTTATTGTGCTCGCTTAATCGAATTTTTCGTATCTTTGTACCCATAAACCAATGGGGAAAGTTTTTCAAGACATACGTGGACAATTAGCTACGCGGTATGAGCGTGGTGAAGCACAGGCAATGGGTTTTCTGTTGCTGGAAGAGCTGTTTGGCCTTACCAAAGCGGATGTCTTGATGGGGAAAGACGACGAAACATTTGACGCACAGAGCCAATCGGGCATGAAGCGAGCGACAGAACTCTATAGAGCAGTAGATCGATTGATGAAAGGCGAACCTATTCAATATGTGATTGGACATACTGACTTCTGCGGACTTAGAATCGATGTGGGTAGAGGTGTGCTGATTCCCCGTCAGGAGACAGAGGAATTGGTAGCTGCCGTAGAGGGATTCACCCCTCGTTCTATCCTTGACGTCGGAACAGGAAGTGGATGTATCGCCTTGGCGCTGAAACATCGATTGAAAGAGGCGCAAGTAACAGCGATGGACATATCGAAAGAGGCGCTGGAGATTGCAAGGGGTAATGCAGAACGACTGGGATTGGACATCGCATTCGAGCAATGCGACATCTTGAATGCCCAACCACAGGAACGAATATACGACCTTATCGTGTCGAACCCTCCTTATGTGTGCAAAGAGGAGCGAGTGGAGATGGAGCCACACGTATTGGATTATGAGCCAGAATCGGCCCTCTTCGTGCCCGACAATCACCCGTTGCTGTTCTACGAGGCGATTACAGAGTATGCCTTAACCGCCCTGAACAACGGAGGAATGCTGGCGTTTGAGACAAACAGGCGATTTGCCCATGAGGTGGGAGCGTTGATGGCTGATGCCGGGTTCGACGGCATTCAGGTGAAGCGAGATATGTTTAACAATGAAAGAATAGTGACAGGATGCCTGAGAAGAAAATAATGAGTGAAAACGATGCGATGATACGCCTGACAGCCAAATGTGCTGCCTCGGAGTATTGTAGGGCTGATATCCGTAAGATGATGAGCAGATGGGAACTGCCTGAGGGTGTAGCCGACAGGATTCTCAAACGTCTGCAGGACGAGCGATATATCGACGAACAGAGGTATGCTCACGCATTCGTTCGCGACAAATTCAGATACAACCACTGGGGATGGGTACGAATTGAGCAGGAACTAAGAAGGCGGAACATCGCTCAGGATTTTATCGATGAGGCAAAAGCAGAAATCAGCGACGAAGCCAACTTGACAGAACTGAGAAAAATCATCGAATCGAAACGCCGAACCGTCAAAGGGAAGAACGAATACGAAGTGAATGCTAAACTGTTCCGTTTTGCATTGTCGAGAGGGTTCAGCTATTCAGACATCAACGAGGTATTACATACAGACATTGAAGAATGAGGATTGTTTCAGACATCATTGATTTCATGTTCCCCCGCTATTGCCCTATCTGCAAAGAACGGATGAGTCAGGACGAGCAGTATATCTGCTTCAACTGCCTCAGCGATCTACCTCGCACCAACGCTCATCTCATCGACGAAAACCCGATAGAGAAGTTGTATTGGACACATCTGCCCATCGAGAGGGCAACTTCGTTCTTCTTTTACGATTCTCTGGAGTCGAGACAAACAATCTACTTCACGAAGTACTTCAACGACCCGAATATCGGGAAAACCATAGCCAGCGTGATGGCTGAAGAGTTGCAAGAAACGGACTTCTTCGCAGGAATGGATATGATTATCCCTGTACCACTCCATCCTAAGCGTCAAAGGAGTCGAGGATACAACCAATGCGACTTCATCGCAGAAGGCATCAGCGATGTCACAGGACTGCCAGTAGGGAAAGGCATCGTGAGCAGAATTGTGGACAACACCTCGCAGACACACCTTTTATCTTCAGAAAGAAAGGAGAATGTGGAAAACATCTTCAAACTGATGCACCCAGAGAGAATTAAGGGCAAACATCTGCTATTGGTTGATGATGTCGTCACAACTGGCTCGACAACCATCTCATGCGGACGAGAACTTGCAAAGGCAGAGGGAGTAAGGATTTCGGTCGTCAGTATGGGATATGCAGGAAAGAAATTTTTAAATCATGACAATAGATAAAATCAACTTAGGCGACAAACCCGTGTTACTTGCCCCGATGGAGGATGTGACAGATCAGGCTTTCCGGCTCTTATGCAAGGAGTTCGGAGCATCGATGGTGTATTCTGAATTTGTAAGTGCAGATGCATTGATTCGTTCAGTCAACCGCTCATTGCAGAAAATCACCGTCTGTGATGAAGAACGCCCTGTTGCGGTTCAAATATACGGCAGAGATGTGGCATCAATGGTCGAAGCAGCCAAAATCATCGAAGCAGAAGCACATCCTGACGTATTGGACATCAACTTCGGATGCCCCGTAAAGAAGGTAGCAGGCAAAGGTGCAGGAGCAGGTATGCTGAAGAATATCCCACTGATGCTCGAAATTACCAAAGCGGTTGTTGAAGCCGTAAACCTGCCTGTAACAGTAAAGACACGATTGGGATGGGATCACGAAAATATAATCATCGTAGAGTTAGCAGAGCAATTGCAGGATTGCGGCATCAAGGCGCTTACCATTCATGGTAGAACCAGAAGCCAAATGTACACAGGAGAAGCTGACTGGACGCTGATTGGAGCGGTAAAGAATAATCCAAGGATGCATATTCCCATCATCGGAAACGGGGATATCACAACCCCTATGCGTGCGAAAGAATGTTTTGACAAATATGGCGTAGATGCCATCATGATTGGAAGAGCTACCATCGGACGTCCTTGGATATTTAAAGAGATTCGTCATTATCTCGACACAGGAACCGAAATTGAAGGATTAACCAATCAATGGAAACTGGATGTTCTTCGAAAAGAAATCCTGAAAAGTGTGGAAGCAAGTCCCAAAGGCGAACTAGGCGGATTGCTGCATGTGCGTCGCCACTTAGCTGCAACACCTCTATTCAAAGGAATACCCAACTTCCGTCAGACACGCATCAAAATGTTACGAGCAGAAACGGTGGACGAACTGTTCAAAATTCTCGATGAAATCGAGGATTTACTTTGATTGACTGGCCAAATCGCGAATCATCCGCAGCTCAGGATAAGAGAAAAAAACAGTAACAGTCTTACCCGTTTCCAACCCCGTATACTCATACATCAAGTCAGTCTTGGCATCAATCAACTGATTCACCATTGTCATCATGGAAGGAGTCTTAGCAATCGTTTCAGCTGTAGCTTTTTTCATTCCTTGTGCAAATGCCAGATTGCTGGCAGGACTATCAAACCTCACAACACTATCTTCTGCTACAGTATAGCAATAAGTCCACTTACCTTTACTCAGTTGAACACCCACCAAAGTATATTTATCCCCTGCTGTAGCTGGACACGATGCATTGACAGCCTCAGCTGTCTTTTCCAGCACTTCCATCGCATGCTGTTCAGGACGCAACATACTATCAACCGAATTGCGTTGCTGTTGATTACATGCAACCAACATGGATGATAGTACGAATAACATCAATAGTTTCTTCATCGCTGTTCTGTTTCAAAATAACTAAATAAATCTATCGCTATTTGCATCGAGCACAACCTACACATTTGTCGAGTTCGCCCTTCAAACGCTGTTCAATCATGATATGAAGTCTATCACGAAGAGGTACTATCGGTATCTCATCGATAACTTGACCAACGAATGCCTGCATGAGCAGCATACGGGCTTCAGCAAGCGGAATACCACGCTGACGCATATAAAAAAGTGCCATTTCATCGAGTTTTCCAACTGTGCTTCCATGTGAACACTTCACATCATCTGCATAGATTTCCAACATCGGCTGTGTATACATACGTGCATCACTACTTGCACAGATATTCTGGTTAACTTCTTCGCTCACGGTTTTCTGTGCTCCTTCTGCCACATATACCCTTCCGGCAAACGCTCCTACAGCTTGTTCGTCAACTACATATTTGTAGAGTTCGCGACTGGTACAGTTGGGCACCTCGTGGCGTATGAGGGTGTTGTTATCTACAACCTGACTCTTATCGGCCATCACGCAACCATTGAGCGTTATTTCGCTGAATTCGCCCACAAGTGTGGCCTTGATGGTGTTGCGTGTAAGTCCGTTAAACAGCGTGATGTTGTTGTGTTTCACGTTTGCATATCTACCAACCTTCATATACACGTTATTAAAGCGTGTACAGGATGTATGGGTTTCTTCCAGTTCATACAGCTCCAAACGGGCATTATCACCAACATACACCTCAACCACTTGAGTCGTGAGGATGTGTGTCTTATTATTTGCCACATAGCGAAGCATAATTTTTGCAGAGGCACCTTCCTCCAACACAATCATGATACGTTTGTGCTCCATCTGATCTTCGTCAGAAGTGAACGTATCAGTCAGTTCAATAGGATGGTCGAGTATCTGGTTCTTCCCCACATGAATACAGATGCATTCGTGCGTAAATGCAGTATTGAGAGCGGTTATAGCATCTTCGTTGTCAGCTATCTTCGAATAATAACGATTCAATAAGGATGCATCGTTCAGGGTAATTACTCCTTGCTTGCTTGAGTTCAGAGGTAAGGTGGGTAGCGGCATAGAATACTGTTCCTTACCCTCAAAAGCTTGCTCTACATCTATATATCGGTAATTCTCTACCTTACGGCTCGGAAAACCTCTCTGGGCAAACATAGCGATCGCTTCATCACGCAGAGTGTTCATCTCTTCTGGTGATGCAGCCATCAGACATTCGCGATTTGCCTGATAAAGACTTACAAATGATTGTTCAGCACTCATTCTTTTATCCAGTCAAAACCTCTGTCTTCAATTTCTTTTGCCAACTCGGCTCCTGCTGTCTTTACAATCTTGCCATCAAGCAATACATGTATGAAGTCAGGACGGATATAGTCGAGCAAACGCTGATAGTGCGTAATAACTAATGCGCTAGTTTGAGCGGTACGCAGACGGTTAAATCCCTCTGCTACTACCCTCAAAGCATCCACATCAAGACCGCTATCTGTCTCGTCAAGGATGCAGAAAGTTGGTTGCAGCATTGCCATCTGGAATATCTCATTACGCTTCTTCTCTCCCCCAGAAAAACCTTCGTTGACTGAGCGTGAAACCAGTTTCTTATCAATATCGACAAGCTTCTGAGTATCGCGTATCAATTTGAGAAACTCTGTAGCCTTGAGCGGCTCCTGACCTAATGCTTCACGACGAGCATTTACAGCAGCACGCATGAAATTCGTCATACTCACTCCTGGTATCTCTACTGGTAACTGAAACGACATGAAGACCCCCTCATGCGAACGTTCTTCGGGAGTCATAGCAAGCATATCCTTTCCATTAAAAATAATGCTGCCTTCTGTCACCTCATATTTAGGATTCCCTACGATGACATTACTCAAGGTACTTTTTCCTGCGCCATTAGTACCCATCAAAGCATGTATCTCACCATCACGAATGGTCAGATCCACTCCTTTCAGGATTTCTTTGCCGTCAACCTTGGCGTGTAAGTTCTTTATTTCTAACATTTTCTTTTATTTCGTAATCACGTTATTCGCATTCGTTCAACCTACCGAGCCTTCGAGTGATACCGATAGCAATTTCTGAGCCTCAACAGCAAACTCCATTGGGAGTTTATTGATGACATCCTTAGCATATCCGTTTACTATAAGTCCTACAGCTTCCTCTGTCGGTATGCCACGCTGACTGCAATAGAACAACTGATCCTCAGAGATCTTAGAAGTAGTTGCTTCGTGTTCCACAATCGCAGAATTATTATGGCAATCGATATATGGGAAGGTATGTGCTCCACAATGACTTCCAAGCAGTAATGAGTCGCACGAACTGTAGTTGCGTGCCCCTTCTGCCTTAGCGCCTATCTTTACTAATCCCCGATAGGAGTTCTGACTTCTACCAGCCGAGATTCCCTTACTGATGATGGTACTCTTGGTGTTCTTTCCGATATGTATCATCTTGGTACCCGTATCTGCTTGCTGAAAGTTGTTGGTTACAGCAACCGAATAGAACTCTGCCTGTGAGTTATCGCCACTCAGCACACAACTAGGATATTTCCATGTAACAGCAGAACCAGTTTCTACCTGAGTCCAAGACAGCTTGCTGTTATTTCCCCGCAGATGTCCTCGTTTTGTAACGAGATTCAACACCCCTCCTTTTCCGTCAGCATCTCCTGGATACCAGTTTTGAACAGTGCTGTATTTCACCTCTGCATTCTCCATGACTACAATCTCAACAATTGCTGCATGTAGCTGGTTTTCGTCTCGCATAGGGGCGGTACAACCTTCAAGATATGAAACATAAGAGTTGTCGTCACAAACAATGAGTGTTCGCTCAAACTGTCCGATATTTCGAGCATTGATACGGAAATAGGTAGAAAGCTCCATTGGGCACCGTGTATTCTTGGGAATATACACAAACGACCCATCGCTAAAAACAGCACTGTTGAGCGCTGCAAAATAGTTGTCGCGATAAGGAACAACGCTACCTAAGTATTGACGCACCAATTCAGGGTATTTCTTCACGGCTTCGCTGATGGAGCAGAAGATGATGCCTTTCTCCTCCAAAGCTTTAGTGTGAGTAGTTTTCACTGAAACAGAGTCCATTACAGCATCAACAGCTGTTCCACTCAAGGCCATACGTTCCTCAAGAGGGATGCCCAGTTTATCAAATGTCTTAATGAGTTCTGGATCTATCTCCTTAGGCTTCCCATCTGCATTCTTCGACTTGCTTGTAGGATCGGCATAGTAAGATATTGCCTGATAATCAATCTCAGGCAATACCAAATGCCCCCACTTGGGTTGTTCCATTGAAGTCCAATAACGAAAGGCTTTGAGTCGGAAATCCAAGAGCCACTCAGGCTCCTCTTTCTTCTGCGAGATGAGGCGTACCACATCCTCGTTCAGACCTTTCTCTATGATTTCTGTATGTACGTCAGTTGTGAAGCCATATTTGTATTGTTCATTGGCAACCTGCTTGACATACTCGTTACTATTTTGTTTTACTGAAGCAAATTCTTCACTTTTCACTTTTCACTTTACGCTTTACAGTTTCTGCTTCACTTCCACTTCTGTGAAGGTCTCCAGAATGTCACCTTCGTGAAGATTATCGTAGTTGACGATAGAGATTCCACATTCGAAGTTGACTCCGACTTCCTTCACATCGTCCTTGAAACGCTTCAGGGCATTAATCTGACCTGTATAGATGACGATACCGTCTCGAATCACTCTAACCTTATTACTACGCTGAACCTTTCCACTAGTTACGTATGCTCCAGCAACCGTTCCCACTTTAGTAATGTGGTAAACCTGTCGAACTTCGAGGTTGGCAGTCACTTCTTCCTTCGTCTCAGGAGCAAGCATACCCTCCATCGCACTCTTGATTTCCTCAATCGTATCATAAATGACTGAATAGAGGCGAATGTCCACACCTTCTTGGTCAGCCAACGCACGTGCAGCCTTTGACGGACGTACCTGGAAACCGACGATGATGGCATCAGAAGCTGCAGCAAGAGTTACATCGCTCTCGCTGATTTGTCCTACTGCCTTATGGATGACGTTCACCTGAATCTTCTCTGTAGAAAGTTTAATGAGTGAGTCGCTCAATGCCTCGATTGAACCGTCTACGTCACCTTTGACAACAATATTCAGTTCCTTGAAGTCTCCCAATGCGATACGACGGCCCAACTCGTTAAGGTCGACACGTTTCATCGTACGGATACCTTGTTCACGCTTCAACTGTTCACGCTTGTTACAGATGTCACGTGCTTCTTGCTCTGTTTCCATCACATGGAAAGTATCTCCTGCGGTTGGTGCGCCATTAAGTCCGAGTATTACAGCCGGCTCTGCAGGCAATGCTTTCTCTATACGCTGTCCACGCTCGTTAAACATTGCTCTGACACGTCCGAAATGAGTTCCTGCAAGCACGATATCACCTTGATGCAAGGTACCATTCTGACAAAGAACTGTTGCTACATAACCACGACCTTTATCAAGTGTTGATTCGATGACAGAACCGGTTGCCTTACGGTTTGGATTCGCACGCAAGTCAAGCAGTTCGGCTTCAAGCAACACCTTATCCATCAGTTCGTCTACTCCGATACCTTTCTTGGCACTGATTTCCTGACTTTGATACTTACCTCCCCAATCTTCTACCAAGAGATTCATATTGGCAAGCTGTTCCTTTATCTTCTCTGGGTTGGCTCCTGGCTTATCTATCTTATTGATTGCAAATACCATAGGGACACCAGCAGCTTGAGCATGAGCGATTGCTTCTTTTGTCTGTGGCATGATTGCATCATCAGCTGCAATGATAATGATGGCGATATCCGTCACTTGAGCACCACGGGCACGCATAGCTGTGAAGGCTTCGTGACCTGGAGTATCCAGGAAGGTGATGTGTCGTCCGTCTTTCATCTTCACGTTATAAGCTCCGATATGCTGAGTGATACCTCCTGCCTCACCTGCAATCACATTCGTCTTGCGGATATAGTCGAGTAATGAAGTCTTACCATGATCGACATGACCCATCACGGTGATGATTGGTGCACGTGGCTCCAAATCCTCCTCGTTATCATCTTCCTCAACGATAGCATTACTTACCTCTCCACTTACATAGCTTGTGGTGAATCCAAATTCTTCTGCTACGATATTAATGGTCTCAGCATCAAGTCGCTGGTTGATACTTACCATCATACCAATCGACATACATGTTCCTATCACCTGAGTCACAGGTACATTCATCATAGTAGCCAGTTCGTTGACGGTAACAAACTCCGTAAGCTGCAATACCTTGCTATCTGCGCCTTCCTCTTGTTCCATTTCAAGACGATGACGTTCACGCTTTTCCTTACGGTTCTTAACACTACTCTTCACGGATTTGGTTGTCAAACGAGCCAGCGTTTCCTTTACCTGCTTTGCTACTTCTTCGTCAGTGAGCTCAACCTTAACGTCTTTCTTCTTCTTATTCTTCTTACCTTGCTGAGGTACATTCTGCACGTTCTGACGTTGGTTATTATTCTTTGCGCCCTGAGACGAAGCACCTTTTTCTATCTTAGGGTTGGTCTTCTGCTGACTTGCGACAGCATTAATATCCACCTTACCCTTGTTGATGCGTTTACGTTTCTTCTTCTTTCCGTCTTCACCGTCTTTTCCATCTCCGATTTCCTGCATCACAGACTCTTTGTATTTGTTCTTTGCCTCCTGACGTGCACGCTCCTTTTCCTCTCTTTCTTTCTTACGCTCAGCTTTCGATTTCTTGTCAGGTCGAGTCTTCGAATTGATGTTGCTCAAATCGATAAAGCCAACTTTCTTGAAGTTAAGTCCTGCCTCAGGAGTGACAACATGGTACACGCCATCTTCAGTTTCCTCCAAAACGGTTTTATTCTTAGAAGATTTCACTTTCTGAGATTGAGGTTTTTCCTGTATTTCATCTTCAACCTCATCGATTATTGTTTCTTCATCAGCCTCTACTACATCTTCTTCATTGCTCACTTCCTGCTCAGGCAGTTCAACAGGTTCCTGTTCTTGAACCTCTGTGGTTTCCTCGATTTCAGCGATTTCCGGCTCTGGTGCAGAGGGTTCCTCTTCAACAGGAGATTCCTTCACAGGATTGGCAGGTTTGAGTTTACCCAACACCTTCACCTCCGTCTTCCGCTCGCTTTCCAAACGGAACACTTCCTGTTGCTCTTTTTGCTTTTTGAGTTCTGCTTCACGTCTCAGTTGTTCTTGCAACTCTTTTGCCTTACGTTCAGCTTTCTCCTGCTGTTCCCTTTCTTTCCTTTTCTGAATATCAAGGTTCGTTTCTTGCTTCTTCTGTTTATCACTACCAAACTCCTTGAGCAATATGTCATACTGCTCATCAGTTATCTTGGCATTGATACTAGCATCCTCAAGGGGCTTTCCTTTTTTCTGCAGGAATTCAGCTACTGTGTTGATTCCGACGTTTAGCTCTTTTAATGCTTTATTAAGTCTTGGCATCTTTTAATCATTCACTATTAATAATGCATAATTCATATTTTCTCCCCTCCATCATGCAGGGGCAAGTGAGTAGGTCTTTAGTCCTCGAACTCTGAGCGGAGAATTCGCAGTACTTCGTCCACAGTATCCTCTTCGAGGTCTGCTTTCTCTATGAGTAAGTCGCGTGGTGCATCGAGAACGGCTCTTGCTGTATCAAGACCAATCTTCTTGATGGCTTCGATTACCCATTCTTCTATCTCATCCTTGAATTCATCAAGGTAGATATCATCCATGTTCTTCTCGTTATCATCAAGTTCACGGAATACATCAATTGTATAGTTTGTCAGCATACTTGCCAACTTGATATTCATACCATTCTTACCGATTGCCAGTGATACCTGATCTGGATTCAGATATACTTCTGCCTTACGTTCTTCCTCATTGAGGGTGATAGAATTCACGCGTGCAGGAGCTAAAGCTCGTTGTATCAACAACTTATCGTTAGCGGTATAGTTGATAACGTCAATATTCTCATTATGCAACTCGCGTACAATTCCGTGGATACGTGCACCCTTTACTCCGACACAAGCTCCTACTGGGTCAATTCTGTCGTTGTAGCTCTCTACGGCAATCTTTGCTCTTTCTCCAGGGATACGTGCTATCTGATGAATGGTAATCAATCCATCGTTGATTTCCGGCACCTCCTGCTCCATCAATCGCTGCAGGAATTCTGGTGCAGTACGGCTAAGGATAATCTTTGGGTTGTTGTTTTGGTTATCCACACGAAGCACCACGGCACGAGCCGTCTCGCCCTTACGGAAGAAGTCGGTAGGAATCTGCTCGGTCTTAGGCAACAGCAACTCATTTCCTTCATCATCCAACAAGAGTGTCTCGCGTTTCCATATCTGATATACTTCTGCTGTGACAATCGTACCTACCTTATCAATATACTTATTGTATAGGTTGTCATGTTCCAGTTCCAGAATCTTAGATGCCATCGTTTGGCGCAAGTTGAGAATCGAACGACGTCCGAAATCACTGAAGTTGATCTTCTCTGCCACATCCTCACCAATCTCATAGTCCTCATCGATTTTCTGTGCATCGCTCAAGCTGATTTGAGTATTGGTATCCTCCACCTCATCGTCAGCAACTACCACTCTGTTGCGGTAGATTTCAAAGTCACCATTCTCTGGATTTACAATCACATCAAAATTTTCATCCGATCCATACTGCTTCTGCAGCACGTTGTGGAATGAATCCTCAATAACACTGACCAGAGTTGTACGGTCAATGTGCTTTGTCTCCTTAAACTCCTTAAAGGTGTCAATGAGACTGATTTGTTCTTCGTTTTTCTTTGCCATTTTATTGTTTATTTTTCAATTATCAAAACTGAATTACCGCCTTTACCCACTTCACCTCGTCATACTTAAATTCCTTTGTCACCTCTACCAGGACTGGGCGTTTCTTTCCTTCCACCTTCTGTTTCTCTTGAAAACAGAGTGTAAAACCAGATTCGTTTGCATCGGTCATAATTCCCTGTACTTTCTTACCGTCTGCCATCATCACCTCTACTTCGTTACCGATATTGTTCTTGTACTGCTGCAAAACCTTCAGCGGTTGTCCAATACCTGCGGAGCCTACTTCCAGTTCAAAGTCTTCTTCGTCACGATTCAAGTGTGCCTCGATAAAACGGCTTAAATCACAGCAGTCCTCAATCCACACCCCTTCTTTGTGATCAATCTCAACAACGATTTTGTTCTCTTTGTCTACGGTTGCATCAACGAAAAAATATTCTTTTCCGTCGAGCCATTCGTCAACCAATGCTTTAATTTTCTTACTATCAATCATAAATCGAAACATTATAAAAGGAGGAACTTTTCAGCCCCTCCTTCTTTATTTCACGGTGCAAAGATACAAAATTATTCATTATGCGTCATACATAATTCATAAATATTTGCAAAAAACATACATTTTTTCCTTTTTTCCCCTTCGCTTTTCCTTTTTTAGCTTTATTTGTACGCTATTTGTGTTCGTTTTGCACTTTTTCTAACTCTTAGTGTTTTAATTCAATTTTTTTTTTCGTTCCTTTGTAGCGATTTTCCACTTATGGGGCATTAGCTCATCCGGCTAGAGCGTTTGACTGGCAGTCAAGAGGTGGCGAGTTCGAGTCTCGCATGCTCCACTTCTCATGGTCGCAATTCCTTGATTACATTTTCTGCCAGATACACTGCTCCTATTTCGTTCGGATGCAGCAGGTCACCTGTTTCTCGTGAAGGTATATTATATAGGAAGGGGCTTGCATTTGTTCCGCTTCCTGTGCCTTTTGAATTGTTAAACACAAACGACAGACGACCTTCCTTGTCCCAATCAATTGTCGGGACGCCCAATAGTTGTGCCGCTTTGCGGATTTGATCGGCTTTCACAATATAGTCAAAAGGACTATCAGTATGCCCATAATAAAGTCCACCTGGTGTAATCACATAAATCTTGGCTGCTGGAAATCTCACTTTGAGATTGCTGACAATATAGGCTAAGGCTCCTGCAAAAGTGGTCCGCTTCTGATTAGTGACACACGACGGGTAGTCATCGACTACCGATTGTGGGTCTGCATCGTCATTAATACCTCCCTCGACAATGATTGCATCGGGATTAATTCCTTGTGGAATCCTATTGAGTTGTGCACCAAGTGTGTTGGTATGTTTTTCACCTCGTTCCTTGAGGGTAGCACTTACCTTTCCCAGATTAACACACTGCACGTCTGACATGCGTTCCATTGCAGCCGTCCATTTCTTCAACTCACAATAGCTGTCCCCCAACAACAGTACACTCCCCAATGATAGTTTGGTCTTTTTCCAGATAAAGTCGTAACGAGTCACCATCCGCATATCCTCCACAAATGGCACACAAAACATATTCGCTACAGCCTTCAGCTGACTCACTTTTACAGAATCTTGACCATGAAGGTCTTGACCATAGCGGACAGGTGCGAGGAAGAAAACCCGTGCATCAGGAACCTCTTCTCTTAGGTACAGCATAATTCGACATAGCGAACCCGCAAAGTTCTTGTTGGTCAGTTTCTGCTTATCTTTCGACACAGCTATGTTTTTCGTACGGGGATTCAAACCTTTCGTTGTACACACCTTACCGTATGGATAGTCAAACAGCGATTGCTCATACGATGTTCGCTCCTGATCCTCGTCTGCCTCATCGTTACATCCCAATTGCAGGAATATCACGTCGGGCTTCCGTTCACTGATGCTTTTGTTTGATAGGATACGCTGTACGTCTGTTGACATTCCTCTCTCCGCTGTAAGGTTACACCCATAGCACAATGTTTCTTTCTTGACCGTCAAACCCAACTCTTCAGAGAAACACCACGTCCACGACTCCTCAATCGCCCGATTGTCCGAAATCAGCATAGCTGTCCCTTCCGCCTTCAACAGCATCGGAATCAACACCAACAATATGCCAAACCATCGTTTCATTTCTCAATCCTTCGCTTTCCTACAGCTCTTAGTTCTACAGTTCTTCGCTCTCCAGTTCTTACCTTACCCACACTTTCTTTCCATCCATGATGTTCAGCCCCTTCTGAAGGGTGTTAATCCGCTGACCATTGAGGTTATAAACACCACTACGTCTCAGCTCTTCATTCTTCTCAACTTCTTCCAAGCCTGCTGGTAGCCCTCCGATATAGATATGGAAAATCAGTTTAGCAACAGCTATATGCCCATCTTTATCCTTATAGCGGAATCCTTGTCCCAGTTGATATACCTCTCCATTCTTGCAATGGTTAGGGTATTGTCCGATGGTGAAGGCCAACGTGTTAGCATCCATTTCTGAATACACATACGAATCATTTCCCCATCCGCAGACCGTTCCTGTCTTCGAGAACCAATGTCCATATCCATTTGCTGTCGAAGCACTATTGACCACAGCATTTGTCTTGGGGTTGAGTGCCACAAAATTGATGGTGTTCTTCGTCTGTGAGGTGCTATATGCAGTCAACAGCTTACTGATGTCAGCTGGTTGCACTCTCAGAGCGTTTCCGATAGCCGCCAATTGGGCAGAAGTGAGTCGATATACTGTTCCAGGATATTCCGACGTTGATGCGTTAAAGCCCACATTGATGTTCAAAGTGACATCGCTTGGCAGAATCGAAGTGTCACTCAAATCCACTGTTGGGATATGTCCCACAACATCCGTATTCTCAAACTTCACCTGATAAGGCCATTGGTCATCGTTCGTGATGTTCTCATCCCATTTATGCACAATATAGACCGAAGGAGCAGGACTCACCACAAACCACAGACGTTCTGTATTCTCAGGAACTGTGAAGGTAGTCGTGTCGCTCACAGCCACCATCGATCGTCCTTTGGCGTACACAGTATCGACTGACTGATACACACGAGTGCCATCTTTCAGCAGGGCTACATACCCGTGTCGGAAACCTCGACGACTTTTCTCAGAGAAAGTATTGTATCTCGTCACATTGGCAGCTGTGTACTTATCTCCATTGTTATACTGAGCAGGATCGTTCTCTGCCAGACTCGTCCCTGCAGGTAGAGCTGTAAATCTCGTCTTGATTTCTGTTCCTGCGGCAGGCACCTCTAACGGAATGACATTGAATCCTGTGCTCTGAGGACAACTTGAATAAGCCACCTGAACGACTCCATCGCCCACATCCACACAGTTGAAGTTATATTGACCTATCACACTCTTCCCATAGCTTCGGATAGCATCCAGATCATAAGTCACCATCTTGCTGGCATAGTCGTAAATCTCCTTGTAGAAGTCGTTGACTGATACCCCAAACACACGCATATAAACCTGACAAGGGTCTTCACCCGACACCTTTCCACCTCGCCACACGCGTCCTATCGCATCCACACCCCATTTGTCTGCCCAATAGTAATGAAGCCAATAGCTCTGATAGCGCTGCCACTCATGGGTGAAAGCATAGTTGTGGTTTGGTTGCCACAAACCGATACTCTGCGAAATCATCAAATCGGGATAAGCCTGTACCGACTGCCACTGAGCCGTCTGCTCCCAGAACGTCGAACCGTTTCCTACAGACTGACGGAATCCCGTATAGCCACCCAAGTCACAATACACCTGATATTGGAACGAGTGACCTATCTCGTGAGCAATCGTCTGTCCCACAGGGTGACATGTGCTTGGAGTCACCCACAGAGCACCAATCTGGTTGTCATAACCCGATCCTGTAGCCGTCCAACCCGTATCGTGTAGCAGGCAGATAATCATCTTATACTGATTCAGCTTCGTGCTCGAAGTCAAATCGGCAAACTTCAATTTATTGATATAGAGGTCGAAGAACGACTCCGCTTTCTGCAGCAGATCGTCCACATTCACATACAACGAATTCGAAGAGGCCAGTTTGTCAGGAGGCGTCTTCCCATAACCCGTACCATAATACACATCAAAGTGCTTACTGCTCTTTGTGTGCTTGTACAACGTCAATCCGTCGTTCTGACGGTAAACGGTTCCGTTCTCGTCTGTCGACGTTGTCCAGCTCCGTGGAACAAAAGAAGATTGAGCCAGCATGGTCATGCTAGCTAACAACAACATTACAAAAGTGTAAATTCCCTTCATGGTTCGTAAAATTAATCTGTGATACATTTTTATTTATAACTCGACGTCACCACGTCATTTCCTAACATACTTAATACCGTTCTGAATAATCACGCCACGATCATCCTCGTTGGCTTTTACCCCATTCAGACGATAAACTGACTGAGCGTCTCCATTCTTCACCTTAATATTATTAACGGCTGTAGGAACCTTATCGTCCTCGAAAACCTCACGCTGCAGCACCTGCGTCATACAATGAGCAGCACCATAACCGTCAATGAGACTCTCCAGAGGCACCCATTCTACATTGACACCAGCATCGCTGAACCGCTGCTGCAACGTCTCAGACTGACCGCCTACTGCCATAATATGACGAGGAGCGATGGTGAGGAAGTTGTTAGCATAGTGCATCTCATCATCATAGTCGATAGGAATAATCTGGAACCCTCGTCCACGGATATACTCCACAAAGGGCTGGTCCTTTTTCCACAACGTGTATGTCTTCGTGCCAGGTTGGCGTGCCCAGATGTCGCAAGTGTTGTATTCAGGGTCACCAGGTTTTGCATTCAAGCGGCTGCTCACCATCGTACACAAATCCTTGTCGATGATGTTGAAATGCGTATCCAGGTGCATCTGCATCTGCCAGAACTTATGATCGCGTACCACTACTACGGTATCGTGTCCAAAGGCATCAGCCTCCAGCATCTGACGGATGCCCTCGTCGTTCGTACGCATACCGCAACCAATGAGCGATATGTTACCCGCAGGAATGTAATCACCACCCTCTAACCGTCCATCGCCAGTAATACGCATAACGGGTTTCAGGCCCAGGTGCTCGTAGCAGAGCGCTATGATATTGGTTTCAGGGCTTCTCTGCTTGCTGTTCATGTTGCAGATGACGTGTCCTCGAGGAGTCGTGATGCTCTGGTCGCGAGTGAAGTAAAGGTTCATCAGCGGGTTCTGAATATACTGTGCCTCATAGCCCGTATTATTATCCGTCTTCGAAAGCTTAACCGTAGGCTGCAACAGAATGCAACGAATCAAGTCGTTGCGACTCATCTTCGAAAGCACCTCCTGACGATAAGTCTCTGTTGCCTCACTATCTTCATCAGGAATACTGCTGATGTCGTATTTCAGCACAGCGCTGGCAAGATCACGCAAGCTGTCGATACCCACCTCTTGAAGGATGCCGACCACCGTGTGTACACGTATGCCATTCTTCTCAAGCATACTGATGTAGTTCTTGTGTTCATCAGCAGCAATGTCCACATCAAAATAATGCTCAAACAATCCTGCTGATGGATGAATCACACCATTAAACAATTCATACCCAGGTGTATGCATCAAGATGTCGCCAGCCTTCGTCCATTCGGCCTGCGGGTACTTCATCGCCGTTGTCTCCTGCGCCTGTACTCCTGTTGTACAAACAGCCAGCATAGCAGCAACTACAAAAACCATATATGTTACAATTCTTTTCATACAATATCTCCTTAATTTACGATTTGATTATTTTTCGATTCTTCGTCTCTTCGTTCTTAGTTCAAAGTTCCGACTCCCCTCCATCGAGGGAGGGACAAAGGGAAGGGTCTTTTTATTTTCCCTTAAGGGGAATTTTTGTTACCCCTAGGGGCTGCAAATTTTTGTATTCAAAAGCAGCACTTTGCTTACCCCCTCAAATTTCAATACAAAGTTACGAAAAAAAACTGAATCCACCAAATACTTCTTTGAATAATCCGCAGTTTAACTGCAGTATTATCAACTTTTGCCATTTGATGAACTCGTATTGTCATTTACGGTTTTGTATTTAGGGAAAGTGTCAACTAAAAGTTGATATTCCAGAAACTCTTGGTTACTCAAAAATAGTCACACTTTTCCCAATCCAAATCATCACCATAATCATCATTATCATAAGTGTGGTAGTCATACTCCACATGAATCTCAATATTGAAATCTCTAACCCAAAGCAAGTCAAAGATCGAGAAATCCAAATGACTAAAAAGATTATGGAAAGCATAAGTAAGGTGCAGGTCTGATGTCATTTCTCTGTCAAGTCCCTCATTCCAGTTGTTTGGCACTTCGTTCAGATATAGAAACTCATTTTCAGACACAATCTTAGGGTCATCACTACTTATATTGAAGCTGTCAACTCCGTCCTCATGATATAAAAAGATATAATCATCGAGTGAACCATTGAGTACAGCCCACATCTTTTTTGCACGCATCGTCTGAACTGGGTGAATCTTTGAGTATTCGTAACCCATGAAACATTTGCCAACCACCTCAATGCGTCCAATCATATCTGACCTATACACATTATTATATAATTCAATGGTTCGCTTCCGCATTTCTATCAGTTGCAGTTTCATGGCCTCGTTGAACTCAGCCAACAGTTGCTTGCTGTGTTCATCCATAACAAACATACTATCAAGGATTTGTTTCCTTACCTCCAAAAAGCTTTTGATAGCCTTTTTGTTTTCATCATTATACCAATGATTTCTTTCAGTCTCATGATAGAGAGAAAGAATCTGTTCCTCAACACTTCGTACTGCTGTTGTGTTAAAAATCTCTTGTATCGTCATAGGCATTATACTTTATTTTTAAACGATAGTGCAAAGAAAACAAAGACCTCCGCCAACTGGTGGCAGAGGTCTGAGAAAAATGTATTGTATTAGTGATTATTTCATTCTTCGATAATAAGATTGTCTATAATAAACTTTTGTCGCGCCATTGTATTCTTTCCCATATAATATTCCAATATTTCTTCAACCTGATCAGACTTGTCAATTGTGACTTGTTCTAAACGCATATTTGGTCCTATAAAGACCGCAAACTCTTCCGGTGAAATTTCGCCAAGACCTTTAAAACGAGTAATCTCAGGCTCTGGTCCCAGCTCATCAATTGCCTTTAGACGCTCATCTTCAGAATAACAATATCGTGTAATGAATTCTTTTTTCACTCCATTTTTAGAGTCTGCATCATCCAATACCTGTTTATTCTTTATCTTTGAACGACGATTGCGTACTCTGAATAGTGGTGTCTCGAAAATATATACATGTCCTTTTCTAACTAATTCGGGATAAAATTGAAGAAAGAATGTAATGAGTAACAGTCGGATATGCAACCCATCATCATCTGCATCAGTGGCTACTATCACTTTATTATATCTAAGCGAGTCAAGGTTTTCCCCTATATTAAGAGCAGCTTGAAGCATGTTTATCTCTTCGTTCTCGCAGATTTCTCTTTTCGTCTTCCCATATGTATTAAGCACCTTCCCCTTTAGTGAAAATACAGCCTGAGTGTTTACATCGCGTATCTTTGTGATGCTCCCACTTGCAGATTCTCCTTCAGTGATAAATATACAAGATTCCTCTCTTCGTTTATTCTTCAAATCGCAGTAGTGAATACGACAGTCTCGAAGTTTACGATTGTGTAAACTGGCTTTCTTTGTGCGTTCACGTACAAGTTTAGTGACACCAGCCAATTCTTTACGTTCTCGCTCACTATCTTTAATTTTCCGTTCTATAATCTGTACTATATCCTGATGCCTGTGTAAGTAGTTGTCAACTTCCTTTTTGATGAAATCACCTACATATTTATTGATACCTATTCCGTCTGATGTCATTGTGTTTGAAGTCAGCTTGCCTTTAGTCTGTCCATCCAGTATAGGGTTTTCAACATTGATAGCAATGGCGGCAACTAGACCAGCTCTGATATCCGAATACTCATATTTTCCAAAATACTCTTTTATGGTACGGGCTATATGCTCTTTGAAAGCACTTAGATGAGTGCCACCATATGTGGTATATTGTCCATTGGCGAATGAATAATAATCTTCGCTATATTGTCCGGTGTGAGTAAAAGCGATGTCTATGTCCTCACCTTTAAGATGAACAATAGGATATAACATATCCGATGTCATCTTGTCTAGGAGTATATCTTCCAATCCACGTCGTGAGAAGATGCTTTGTCCGTTGAGTATGAATGACAGTCCTACATTGACATAGGAATACATCTTCATCATGCTTTCCAAAATGTCATCATGAAAATGATAGTTCAAAAACTTTGTATCATCTGGCTCAAATAAAATGAAAGTGCCATTTTTTTCATGTGTTGCTTCTGTGACATCACTTTGCAATACTCCTTTGTAAAAGATTGCCTTTCGTACAGAACCATCACGGTAACTACGAACCTCAAAATAGCTGCTCATTGCATTGACTGCTTTTACTCCAACACCATTCATGCCAATAGACTTCTCAAAAGCCTTCTTTGCTTTATCAGTATCAAATTTACCGCTTGTATTTAGTTCACTGACACTTTCAATGAGTTTCCCTTGTGGAATCCCTCTTCCATAGTCTCGAACAGAAATACGCAGATTATCCTCCACATTTATTTCGATGCGGTTGCCAGCATTCATTTTAAACTCGTCAATCGAATTGTCTATCACTTCCTTCAGCAGAATATATATTCCATCTTCAGGTGTCGTCCCATCGCCAAGTCTTCCTATATACATACCTGGACGTAACCTTATATGTTCTAGTCCCGATAAGGTTTTAATATTACTATCGTCGTAAATCTCTGACTTCTCTTCTATAAATGTTTCTTTCGCCATAATATTCAATTTTGGTGCAAAGAAAACAAAGACCTCCGCCAACTGGTGGCAGAGGTCTGAGGAAAATGAATCTTACTATAAAAAATAATAATATCTATTTTATCTAATCCAATTCTCTCTTTATCACTTTGTGCCACCAATCCCAAGAATATCCTACGGATGGATGATATACTGCAATCACACGAGATTTCTTCCCATTTTTCAGTTGATAATATCCATTTTTTACTTTGTAATCATCTATTTTTAATTCATCACCCCAAATCCAACCATCCTTTTCACCTGGCAAATATTCATACAATTTACCTACACCCCATACAATTATCAAATCTGGTTGGTATTCATCTATTACCTCAAGAAAAGCCTTTTGGCCTTCCATGTAGTCTTCGTGGGTACCGGATTTACGCGCTTCAGTCATCGCCACTTGTAAAAAATTAAAGAATGCGATAGATTGCCATATTTCTTCAGCATCCTCTATTGTTGTTTCTCTATTAACTAGTGAACGTTCAAATTTTCTGTATGTATTTTTCCATTTTTCAGAACATTTTGATGGGTTCAAGTAATCATTAACAACTTTTGTAGTATTAAGATCCTCACATTCTTTAGCATACTTTAATCCACAACTGTTACATCCATCACAATAGTGACTTTCACCGACAACAAGAATCTTTTTATGAAAAATTCCACCTTTTTCGTAATATTTTCCTACCCAAGGTTTAAAAAACACATGTTCCATAATACAAACGTTTTAACTGATTGTTTCTATATTCAACTTTTATAGTATTTCTCTCGCAATCCAAGCACATGCTTCTGTATCTGGGAGGGAGTTATTCATTTCTCTGATTTATCAGGTTCACCACGACTTTCACCATCACATCCTTCTCTTCAGTCTTGCTCTCTGCTATCATCAAAGTTAAGGCAACGAGAGTGTTGTCAGCCAAACGCTTAGAGCCGTCTTCGCGATAGAGGATATGATTATTATTGAGGAACCAGAGGAAGAGGGTGGCGGCAATGCGCTTGTTTCCATCACTGAAGGAATGGTTCTTAGTGACGAGATATAGCAACATAGCGGCTTTTTCCTCTACACTGGGATAAAGTTCTTCACCTCCGAAGGTCTGATAGATCTGTCCGATGCTGCTCTTGAAAGAGTCGTCTTTCTCATTACCAAAGAGTGCTGAACCTCCAAACTTTTTACGCAAGCCATTGATAGCCTCCATCGCATTCTCGTATGTAGCATGGAATGGTTCTTCCTTTGTCGTCTTGTCAATAGTCAGTCTCTCGTAATCATAGTTGTCAAGAGTGTCAAGAGCGTAGGTGTAATTCGTCACCACCTCGAAGAGGGCATTCGTCTCGTCGTTCGACAACAGAGACTGATTCTGAATGGTTCTACCAAGCATTCCCACAAGTTGGCGCAACTCGCCAATCTGCTCCTTGCGAATACGATCATTAACAGCATAACCTTTTACAAGATAGTCCTTGATGATATTACGAGCCCAAATGCGAAAAGCAGTACCTCGTTTGCTTTTGACGCGATAACCGACGGAGATGATGACATCGAGGTTATAAAAGGGAACTGGCTTTTTCACTCCATTAACGTGTAAAAAATGCACGTTATTCTCTCTTTCAAGTTCACCCTCTTTGAATACATTAATTATATGGCGACGAACATTTGACTCCTCACGAT
>Ga0247611_10003571_pt1 | contig 22809 bp, 18 predicted proteins | sample 177DNAGHGhighgp2_FD_192422 | JGI IMG/M metagenome (GOLD analysis project Ga0247611, IMG submission 192422) | Sheep rumen microbial communities from Palmerston North, Manawatu-Wanganui, New Zealand - 1770 DNA GHGhigh gp2 | ecosystem: Host-associated > Mammals > Digestive system > Stomach > Rumen... | reverse complement strand
CCGATAGATCTGCGGGATTAGGAATAAAACGAATAACCGCTGTATAAATTCCCGCTTTGCCCTTCTTTGCCGAAGGTTTAAATTCTGTTACATTCTGTTGCTCTGTTTCTGTTTTAACCTGTGGATTAAATAAATCATTTAATACGTCTGTCATAATTCTAACTGTTTAAATTTTTAATTTATTTTATTTTTTAACTGTTACTTTAATTAAGAGTTTATAAAAATCTCTTAATTTCTATATTTATTTGATTTTCTTAGCAATAATAGCAAAATTATACTATTTCTTTAATAGAATCATTAAAAAAATTATAAAATTCTAAGTACTCTTCATCTGTATATAAATCTTTTAGATGCTTGCTTATTTCTTTATAATCATCATAAAATTCTAATGTTTTTCTTCCTCCGCATAATTCATCTGGTACAATATGTCCTAAAAAGTCTTCTGAAAAAAACCGTTGCATAATTGCAAGTCTATCAAGATTAATATCATGATCTTTAATATAATCTAATAATTTTGAAACATTAATCCATTGAAATGAACCTGAATATATCCATTTAGTCTGGGAAAACCTATAATAATCATTCAGACATGATGCTTTATCGCAATTATGTATCTTTATATATAATGTACCATATGTTATATAATCATTTAATAACTGGTTTTTTATCTTGTCTTCGAAATGCTCAAGATTAAAATAATACATTGAAGATACCCATTCATATATATTAATAATCGGCTTACAGTCAAATCCCACATTTGCCAATCCCTTAGACTGCGCAAAAAATAAAAGATCATCTTTATATGCTTCCATTCTTTTTACAAAAAAATTCTTGTACACTACGGCATCTCGAAAATCTGGATTATTATCTATCATCGCTATAGCAGCTTTTTCTATACCGAATATACTAGTAAATTTTTGTCTATACCATGTTAATATATCATCATTCTCAAACATATCATCTGTCGCTAAAATTATTTCTATATGATCAAAAATATCTTTATATTTTTCAAGATAATAAAAATGAAGATTATAACAATACTTAACCTGATCCGGTAAAGTATCATATGGTTCAGGATAACAATAACAATAATATAATAAAACTTTTCTCATTACTTATTTAATTTCTTGAATTTGATTGGATTTTTTTAATTCTTCATATATTTTATTTGTACGAATATAATTATCATAATTAGGATATTTGTATATAGATTCTCGAGTATTAGCTATTTTAAAATTCTCGATACATTCTTCTTTTGAAATCATATAATTATCAAACATCCTGTAATTACTATGAATCATAGATGTAGTATAGCATTGCGTATCTTTATTCTCATTAATTATTTTAATGCTTTTATCTATATAATCCGTTTTATTCAATTCAGTTATAGCATTATGTATATCATGAATTTTCATTTCTGTCGCCTTATCATATTTGTCTTTACTGTCCATCATTAAAGGCTCAGGATTTAAAGAAGGGCAAGTTTTATAATTAATACATAATACAGTATTATATAAATCTTTATGCTTATAAATTGTATCATATTCATGTATAATACCTAATGAATGCAATGCATTAAAATAATCATCCATATTAGATTTATTATATGTGAAATATCTATGCATTATATGAGAAACCCATCCATCATCATTAAAATATTTGTTAGTATATGATCCTAAATTGTTTATATTATCAAAATTTACCTTATTATAAAAATAATAATCTTTAAGAATTTTTAAAATAGGTTTAGTGAATATAAAAAATTCACCTTGTGCGAACGGTAATTCTAATGGACTATACCATGGAGAATTACATAAACTTCCGCAATATAAATTTTCATCCTGTTCTAATGTCTGTATATACTCACAAATAAGTTTGAGATTCGGATATGTGGAAATATTCAATCTAAGAATATAATCATATTCTATATTTTCTCTTTCTAATAAAAGAAGAGTTTCCATAAATTTATTAAATGTCCTGTCTCTGAAATCCTGTACAGGAACATATATTATTTTATTCTCTTCATCTATTTTACGATTATCAATGGCGCTTGACGTAAAAAAATAAGCATCTACTATATCTGGATATTTCCCTATATCCTTAAACCATGTATCTCTTATAATCTGTTCTTTATGCTTATAATTTTCAAGATTACAAGACATAATAAGAATCAACAGTTTTTTCCTTTCACTCATGCGAAAAAATTCTTAATCTATTTTTAATGTTATTATCTTGTTCAGTTACACCTTTTAAAATATCTCCCATAAAACAGCCATCTAAAATATATGTAATACACCAGTCTTTTTCATTTCTTACACCCCGACCTATGCATTGTATTAACTGGTTTACTGTTTGCGCGTGATACCATCCGTCAATATATTTCATTTTGGCTTTTACATATTCTGAGCCCAGTGAAGGATATGGAACTTTCAGTATTATCATAAACCTGCATAAATCATCTGGAAGATCAACTCCTTCAATCATTGACGGTCCGGTTATAACTGTATCATTTTTAAAATTTATTTCACGTATCAGATCTTTCTTTTCTGATGTAGTGTTATAATATTTTAATCTTTCCTTAACATTATTGTCTTGAATCATACTTAATAATTTTCTGGTTATCTCATATGATCCAGTATGCAGAATACCATGCTGTCCTTTATGGGCATTGCATATCATTTCTACATACCTTGCTAATTTAGGAAGAGAAGTATCTTTCTCTTTATAACTCATCCTGTAGAACGGTAAAATATTTATATTTGATTTAGAAAAGTCAAATATTGATTTTATCTGCATATAATCATATATAAGTTCTTCATTTTCAGGATAATATAAATTTAAACCTAAATTACGCGTGTATATATTTATATCTCCGACAGTAGCGGACATCAATACATTATGAGATCCTGAATGCTTTAAAAGCTTATCCCATATTATATATGATTCATCAATCGAGCAGAAAGCCAATTCTGTATAATGATCTGTATCTTCAAATAAAGAATTTGTCTTATATTCTAATGTCTGTATTTCTTTTATTAATGTCGATATCCCTATATTGGAATTGTCTATAACGTCAAACAGCCATTGAAATTTTATGGCAAAATTATCAAACCACTGGAATTTCTCCAGTATCTCATAATCCTTTTTGGTAAGATGCTCTCCTTTCGCCAATTCCTGCTCCATATTATAAGAATAAATCATCCTTACAGCCATACAGGGTTTAATGAAATCTGTATATAACTCCTTTAATAAAGAATATTGTTTTTCTTTATCTTCTGATTTTTTTAATCCTGCAAAAATATCTTTGATTGATTTGGCGAATTTAGGAGCAGATAAATCACTTAAAACTAATTCATTGTCAAATACCTGTTTTATTTTCTTTACCAGATTCAATTGAGAATCTGTATAATCATTTAACAATGAATGAGACTGTATAGCCTTTAACTTATCAATGTCGAATTCATTGAACCTTAATGTACATAAGGACTGTACAATATCCGGGATTTTGTGACACTCATCATAAATGATTATATCCCTTTCTGTAAACGGAGATTCTTCTACTTGATGAATCTGATACATCCAGAACTGGTATGTCAAAACCGAGACAGATGATTCAATCGCCTTTTTCCTGTCAAGAATCCATTTACATGTTCTGGCGCAATGGTATTCTTTATGTTTTGATACCCAGGCGGAATCCATAAGTTTTTTCAGGCTTACATTATTAAGAACACATTCTGAACATATGACATCCCTTTGGTTTTTATCACATATATAATTATTCTCGCGGCCTTTTATATTGCCATACGGAAGATTAAATTTATTAATAGCATTCTCATACTGTTCATGCAGATAAGTGTCACTGACGAGGATATATGAGCTTTTCTGATAATATTCCGCAGCCACCCCGGCGACTATTAATGCTGTTATGGATTTTCCAGATCCCGTCGGGGCATTGATAATCGTATTCCTGGACCTTTTGTTAAGTATATTAATTAATGTCCTGAGAACAGTTTCTTTCTGATACTTTCTGAATTGAAAATCAGAACCTAACCACTTCTCAGTCCATTTCTCTATGTTATCTAATATATCTTTTGGATTATACATAAAATATATTATTAAAATATCATATATAATAGAAGTTTAAATAAATAAAAAAAATAATTTTTAAATATGCTTATAGAAAGATTAAGTCAGAAAAAGAAAAGAAACAATAATAAATCATTATATGAAAGTATAATGAATGATGTTTCTAAAGTTGTTAAGAAACATCTGAATGAAGTATTAATGAATTGGGAAAATGATACTGTAAATAATTCAGAAAAAGATTTAATACATACAACTTCAAGAGATTTCAATTTTGCCGAATTATCAGAAGATTTAAAAGGTTTTATAGAAAACGGTACAAATTATACAATTCGTATGTGTATCAGTGACAGTTGGTCTGGAGGTATACGATGGTATTATGATGAATTATTAATGGAAGAATGCGGTTGCTGTTTTTTTGATGCATGGGAAAGTTCTGAGGAAGATTGGAGCGATGAAAATTGGGAAGACTTAGGTTTAAATAAAGATTCAGTTGATCCAGACAGGAAGTTTAAAACTTTTGTAGATTATTATGATTCTTTATCTGATGAATCTCAAAAAAATATAAGAGATTTTCAAAATAAACTAGTATATGATTATTTTGACGGAAATACGGATATCAGCTGGGAAGATTATACTGACGAGGATTTAGATGAATTAGAAGATTATTAAAAATAAAAATCAGGATTGAAACTTAATTCAATCCTGATTTTATTTTTTTATTTATTTAAACTGCTACAGGTGCTTTTATAGGTCCATATTCAAATGTCAAATCTTTTACAGGAACCAGTTTGACTATTTTATTTTTTGTCGCTACAAATTCATATTTGTCAAGATACTCATCAAAAGACATTTTTCCCATTATTCTTGTATCCAATACGCAATCTCCCAATAACTGAATAGGAATACTTAGAATATCATCTTTATTTTCTTCCGTGTTTTTAAGATATTCTTTTACCTGATCAATATGATTTACATATATATGGTAATTATCGGCTGTATAATAAATGTTTTTAGGAGTAAATCTCCATTGTGAATACATAGAAATATACTTACATATAATATGAAGAAACCAAGCGGCATACATAAAATCATAAGGAACTCCGAGAAACGCATCATTACTTCTTACATGTACATGTAAATTCACATCATAATGATTATCTCCTGTATTAAAACAATTAAAATTAAAATCATATACACAAGGAGCCAATGCCATCTCATCCAACTCATTCACATTCCAAAGATTGAGAATCAACCTCCTGGATTCAGGATATTCAATCATATCATTTATAAGTTTCTGTAACTGGTCAATACCATTGAAATTCCTATACTGATAACCATAACTTTTACCAATTGTCCCGTCTTCTTGAGCCCATTCATCCCAATAAGTAACTCCCCTGTCCTGAAGCCATTTGACATCTGTACGGCCATGACACATCCACAGAATTTCCTTTAAAGCCATTAATGGATATACTTTCTTTCCTTTAATCCTCGGAAAATTATTCATTATATCCTCTATAATAAAATCCTGATGCTGTACAGTATAAGCATCTACTCCTGTACGGTTATGACATTTTACTCCTTCATTTAAAACTCTTTTTAAAGAATCTGCATATTGTCTCTCAAAACTATTCATCTTTCCAACTTTCTTTAATCTCTTCTGCTAATTTATCGATATATTGGTTTAAATCATCTTTACTCATTTGGTTTAAATCAATAATTTTATATTTCAACGGATTCTTATGTTCAGCATCCGGTGAACAGAACCATTCATTCCAATTATGGATTTCTTTATATTCTGTATATTTGATTTCATCTATATCTTTAGGTCTGAAGCTTTTCTGATCATCTGTCTCTGCTTTTATCTCTAATGGCTTGAATTCTAAAACATAATCATAAACATAATTATATGAATTGTCTTCTCCGAAATTATCAAGATAAAATAACAGATCATCATAAGAATCTATCAGATCATCAGGTAAAGTATTTCTGTTGATATAATGACGGCTGTAAAAAATACAATCGGCTACACCTCTATCTTGTAGCACACAGACTTTTTCATTCTTATGCTTTTCTAAAACCTCTAATTCACGCTTGGTACGCATCTCACATGTATCTATCTGCATCTGAAGATATTGACGCACATCTTTACGGAATTCTGATATATCTATAGTTCCTTTGTAATCACGAATAGGCTCACTGAGAATCATACAGTTAATCCCGTGTATATTCTCAAATCTTTCTTTAATCAGATTCATTGTAGTAGTTTTACCGGAAAAGCATCCACCAGTAAAACAGAAGTATTTTAAATTTCTTTTTTTCATATTTTTTAAAAGATAAGGAAACTCATTAGTTTTATAAACATAACTAGTTTTATAAATTTGATAATGGAAAAGCCCTAAATTTAATATGTCAAATTATAAATTATATAGATTCAAAATAAAAATGGAACTAATAAAGTTCCATTTTTTATTTTACCAAAGGCTTTCTGAATAACATAATGTTACGTTTAATTCATTATATCCCAATACTTTTCCTATCAATGAATTCAAAGGAGTTAATATCAATTTATCAAATTGCTGTTCATAATCGATTTTAGGCGCGAATTCAACAGGAAATTCACCTGGCTGGAACCCGAAAGCGTCAAAATTCTTGTCTGTCGTGTAATAGAATTTAACTTTATCACCAGATTTAATAAAATTATACTTAGTCATATACTTCTTATTTTTATATAGAAGATGATTCGCCACAGCCGCGGCTTTAACATGAAAAGGAGTATGCAACCTTGTCGTCACAGTATTCTTATCTTCCAGAATCCATTTATTATAATCACTTATACCCATTGATTTACATATATCATCTGGATCTTGCAACGGCATCTGGGCCTTATATTTCTTCAACATCATTATAAGATCAGAATATTCTGGACGCTGAGATGAATGACTGTAATGTTCTAAAACATATTCAATCATCTCTTTTTGACACTTCTTCGCATATATAGGAGTAGATCCTTGTACAACTTCAAGCCCTGTATATGATATTTTCTCCATAGGTCCATAAAAAATTCCTGAATCATCCCAACCGACTTCAAGTGCATTATGTTTTTTAGCATATATTAATGCTGTTCGGATAATCTTTTCAAGCTCCCATACCTGCAGATTTTCATCACAGTTATATTTGTCTGAATACTCTTGAAATTTCTGTTGAAGATATTTATTAATACCATCATTCCATAATATAAGTATCCATTGACATGCTTGATCATCTGGGATATTAAAGAAATTAATTAAACGTCCAAGCTCAGTATAAACAGAATCAGTATCACCATATACAATAGAAGTAGCCCCGATTTTAGGATCCAACCAATGGCAATTCTTTAAATCTACCGCGGTTTTTGTCAATCGTCCGCAATTCAAATTAAACTGCTGAGCTTTTTCTGTCTCGATTCCTAATTTCTTATGTAATTCTGTATCTTTCTGGAATTCATATGTCAGATAATGATTAATACAATTCTCTGTATAATGGTTCAAATCCTGTCCTTGTAGAGTAATAGCTTCTGCAGCTTCCAATAAGAATAATCTCATATATTGATTACCACAGGCACCATATATCGAATTAATAAAAATCTTAAATGCCAACTGTTTATTTTCATAATAATTCATAAGCTGACATAATCTTTCTGTTTCATTCCATAGTTCTTCCATAGAACATGTTAATGGATCTATCTGAGAATAATTCTTTTCAGAATTCTTATAAGTCTTTGGAGCTTTTCCTTTTTCTCTTTTCTCATATATATGAAGAAAATCCTTATATTGCTTTGCCGCTGTTTTCTTACATCCTTTAGCCGCTACACGTTCCAAGAAATAAAATTTACAGATAGCCGGAAGTACGGCATTTTTATCTTTTTTAAATATGGCTCCTGACTTTGTGACAATTTCATCAGGTTTTCTGATATATCCTTTTGAAGCCATTCCCAAGAAATTCTCAGGACTGATTTGGAATTGTCTAATAATTCCTGGATACATAGATTGAGCATCAACTCCACATACATACTTATAAACACCTGGTTGTGAAGGCCATACAAATGCGCCTTCATAATCACCTCTCTCAGAATTTCCTTTATCGATTACAGGAAACACTTTATTCTGTTTATAAATGAAATTAGTAATAGCCGTATGAACAGGTGTAATAGTAGATAATGTATCTTTAATCTCGATTTTTAACTCGGCAGCCAGTGAAAACATCACATCTGCCATATGAATCATTTTATCTATTAATTCTACAAGAATTGTATCAACAGCATTATAAAAAACATAATCTTCATAATGGTCATTATAAAATGTTAAAAAATCAGGATGCTCTACTTTTTTTACACCTAATGCCTTTTCCGCAACCCAATCAAGTTTCCAGCTTTCATATGGTTTAAGCGAATATTCCCATCTTTTCATGATAAGCATATAATCATAAATAACTTTATGCATCGGAACAGGACAATTAATATTTCCTGATTTATTATTCAGTTTCCATTGCATAAATGCCCCGGTAGGAGAAATGAATTTATAATCTATACTTAATAATTTACATCTGTTAATAATATAAAGCCAGTCATATCCTACGAAATTCCATCCTGTAAGTGCTGGGATATCCTTAATAAATTTAAGGAAATCTATAATCATATCCGCCTCATTGGCGAAATACTTATATGTAAATTTATATCCTTTTATTTTATCAGGCGCATATGTATCCAATTTTTTCTGAATGGAAATCTGCTCGGCTTCAGATAAAGGTTTACGTCCCCATACAATAGTTTCAGGAAATTTTGTCAAAGCTATTGTATTAATAGGCATCCTTGCGGATTCTGGCTCGGTAAAACCTTCTTCAGAAATCTGTGTCTCTATATCGCAGAACCATGTCTCTGGAACTGTACTGTCAAATAATGGAGAAACTTTATCACCAAAACTTGATAATAATTCGTTGATTCTGAATTCATTAAGTTTTTTACATTTTTTCCGCTTTACAGGTTTATTATCCCATGACCTGAATATAGGATCAGCTTGAAGCATCGTTCTTCTTGTACAATACTCCCATTGAAACATTTGATCTTGTGGAATCTGATATTGTAAAAACTGTATTTTACCTAACTTATTAACATAAGATATAATTAGTTCTTTTCCTATTTCTCCATTAGGTAAAATACAGTCTCGTTGTTCTTTACTTATAATCATTGTTTTATTTTAACTGGATGATATATATAATTTTCTGTATCAATATTCTCATAATAGACCTGCCAGTTATTACTTTCCCAACTGCATAAATTTAAATCACTGGCTAAATCTATAATCTTAAAATGCTCTTTAGAATTAAAGGCCGCTGTAGGAATTGTCTGCTCGCAGTTTCCATAAAATCCCATTTTATATATTTTATCGAGATATTTTAAAAATCTGTTTGAGAAAGCACATATGGTATTAAATGATCTCATTCTTATATATCCCTGTATAAATGTATTTGATACTGTCCCTGGAATAGTTATATATGAATACCACCACCAATCAGATAATGACATACCTAAATGTGATGTGCAAAAATCAAAATCTTTCTTATGTACAGTCTCAAAAAAATATTTCCATTTCCCATTAAATATTATATCATATTCAATAGACCAGTAATAATCATAATCAGGAAAATGTTTCTGAAATAAATTAATGGGCATTAATGAACCATTGCTCCACATTATAGATTTAAATCCTAATGATGGTAAGAGTTTATATCCTTCGGTTTTTAATGCTTCTGAAGAATAATCAAAAACAGAAATATTATTAATTATTATAAATATTATAATAAGGATTTTTTACAGATTCATTATTCTGGATAATAAAAAATTCAAAATTATCAGGTGCGTCTTCTTTTAAAAGATTAAACCTGTTCCAGACTTCATCATTTAAAAAATGTGTATTTAATAAAACTGCAACTTTCATATTTTTTAAACAGTTATATAAAAGATAAGTTTAATATAAAATAAAATTTTAAAATTATGAAAAAGCTTTTATTATTTGTAGCGGCATTAATGGTATCAATGGTATCAGTATCATGCACAAGTGATTTATATGTCACTTCAGATGATGTATATACTTATAGTGATGGCTCTTCGGATATATCCATAGTAATTACATATGGCACACCTTATTATTATAATGGCAGTCTATGGTATTACTTTTATAATGGATTATATTACTATCCTTTCTGGTATGACGGATATTGGTATTTAAGGCCATATCGTACGCTTTATTCTTGGGATTGGTATTATAATTATTATCACAGATTCCGTCCAAGCTGGAGAGATCATAATTACAGATTCCCTCCCGGCCATCATGGTTTTGATAGACCAGGTAATGGACATTCAGGAAGACCACATAACCCGGGAGTTCATAATCCCGGACATAAACCAAATCCTGGTTATCCTGGTGGCCATCGTCCCGGTGGAGTAAATCCAAGAAGTGGAAACGGTAATTATGGACATCCTGGTAATGGATCTAGGCCTGGAGAAGTAAATCCAAGAAATGAAAATAGTAACAGACCTCCAAGAGCAAGTTCTCCATCAAGAAGTATCTCTCCATCTATTCCAAGATCAAGCGACCCAAGTAGACCTTCTGGAAATTATAATGGCGGATCACGTCCAGGAGGTTCTCATGGTGGAGGTAATCCCAGTGGAATGAGACCAGGAAGAAGATAATAAAAATTAAATAAAAAAATTAAACCTCTTTCAAAATTTTGAAAGAGGTTTTTAATTTATTAAGAACTAAATTAATTCTTAGAATGTTCCCCATGTCAATGCATCTGCAACAGCTTGAGAATCTGCAGCAGCCCAAACCTCAACAGCTTGAGATTTAGTAGCATCAGCTGAATCTACGGCTGTAAGTTTACCGTCAACTTCATTAACTTGAGAAAGAACAAAGATACCATTATTAGATGCAGAACCCGAAGCAGTTACAGTTGAATCAAGAGCATTAATCTTAGAATCAATCTGTTCACCTACTGAACCATCAACACCAATAGCAGCATCTAATCTTTCAATAGCAGCCTTAACAGTTTCTGGAGTAGCAGCGCTTGCATCTACATTAATATCTCTACCATCAAGAACTGGACTTGTTGAAATAGCTTTACCGTTTACGGTATAAGCGTCGATTGTTGATTTAGCTGCAGCAGCTGCACCGGCCTGCTCAACTTCTACGAATGTAGAACCGCTCTGATCAAGTAAACCGTCAACTTCATTAACTTTAGAAATTACGAATACACCATTATTCTGTGCTGTACCGGTTGCTGTAACAGAAGAATCAAGAGCCTCAACAGCTTCCTGAATCTGAGTTGCTACTGAACCACCTGCTCCGATTTGAGAATATAAATCAGCGAGTGCTGTTGAAACATCAGTACTATTTGCACCATTTTGCCAGCTAATCTTATTAGCTACGATATTACCTACAGTAGCCTCAATTACATGACCTGTATCAGTTAAGGTAATTTCTGAGTTAGATGTAACAGAATTATATTCAATAAGGTCTTGAACTTCAATATAGAAAGGATCACCATTTTGAATAGTCATCTTAATGCATGCAATAGATCCTTCAGTTGATGCAGTAGCTTCTGTATATGTATCACCAGATTTAGTGCAATATACCAATTCACCTTCTGTTGCTACAAGATCTTTAGGAATATTAATTGTACCTACAGTATTGCCACCTTGAGAAATGGTATAAACTTTAAGAACATCTCCTGAACCTGCAGCTTCTGAAACAGAAACTGAAGAATCTGAAACAGCAGATGCAACTTTCTCATCAACATAACCGATAACTGTATTTGCTGAAGAAGCAGCAGGAATAGTACCTACAGAAGCCTCTAATGCGTCAACGTCTGCTTGAGCAGCAGCTGCAGCATCAGTAGCATCAGCGATTGATGTATCCATATTACTCAATTTAGTACGTAATGAAGAATCATAAACTTTATATACTGTACCACCATCAGCTGTAGAACCATCAACAACAACACCAACCATAGTGTTACCAGCGGCGGCTTGAACCTCGCTGTGTTTCTTAGCTTCAGCCATTGTATCTGCAAGAGATTCGGAAGTAGCGATAGAACCGAGATCTACATATTTGCCGTTAGTCTCATCAGTTTGAATATTTACAAAATTGCCATTCAATTTAACAGCTTCAAGCTTATTAACCTGTGCACCTGCCTCAATGCCGTCTAACTTAGCGCTAGCATCTGTACCGCCGGTAAATGACCACCAATTTTCAGTTTTATCTGCTTTGTTAGATTCTAAAGCAGCGATAGAACCATCAACGGTATTTAATCTTACTGATACAGCTGATTGATTATTATTAAGGATAGTCTCAATATTACTTAAGCGAGTAGTAATACCTTCAAGATCTGAAGTTAAATCAATTTCTACATTGCGGAAAGGAGTTTCACTTGTAGTTGGATTTAACATTTTAATTGTTAATTTCTTTCCGTCTACACTTGCATCAACAACTTTCGAAGTAAGAAGCTCATCACCTAAATAAATTGCTCCTACGTTGTCTGTGCCCGGTTTAGCGAAATACAAAGTGCTCGCATCGCGGTTACCGTTTTTTACCATGTTACTGGTAAACGTACCTTTTTTAAATCTTACTAAATCAATTGTATTTATAGCCATAAATTTATAAATTATAATTTATTTTAAATTTTAATTGTAATTTTGCCAACTAAGTATACTATAGATAAAATAGTTGAATTCATCTTGAGTCTGTGCCCTGTCTTTATGAACAAGCTCTCCTGTATCGGGATCTATATATTCAATAGGAAGAGTATATGTTTTTGAACCTCGGTTTATCAGCACCTCGTCTATATTCACAGAACCAGTCTCATCAGATTTCAAGAATGCCAAATCACCCTCATCTGTTAAAACAATATTATATTTTCCTGCGCCGTGAGTAAGTTTCCCTCTTAAATATTGATCTATAAGATTATCAAATTTACCTGGATCCTTAAAATATTTTTCAACAGCGTTAAAATATACACTGTCTAAATTAGTTGGATCAACATTCCATTCCATTGTCGTAGAAGGCTGACCATGTTCATCTATAACCTCACGAATTGTCTTTATAGGATTCAAAGGTATAATTATAGGATTTGGATATTGTGCTGTCCATCTGCCGATTGCCATAAAATATCCGTCTTTTTCTTCTTGTATAAAATGTACAAGAATTGGTTCACCTTCGGATAAATTATGAGAATCTGCGTCATTATAATCTCCCATAAATCCACAAACTTTATTAAATGCTTCTTTCAGAGATCCATTAAACTCAAAAAATCTTTTTAATTTTAATTTATCTATAATTATATTATTGCCCATTTCTAAACTCTAAATGTATTGTTTAAATATTTATTATAACTATCTATATTAATATTATACAGATATTTCCCCTCCATCTATTTCTATATAAATTGGTACATTATTAGATTTTAAATCTACAGATCCGGATGTATATTGGCTTTTCCAATTTACATTATGTAAATAAAAATCTTCGAACATCTGATTAACCGCATCAACAGAATATATTTTTGTAAAGCCATCCTCTTCTTCATAATGAGGTGTATTAACAATTAAATTTTCTATATTATCAACAAGATTTTTAACTGTATATAAAAGTATATTAATCTTATCGGTTATTGTGCTATCAGGTGTAACATTTCCAAGATCCGGAAGCTGCTGCTCTGGAATTTCATCTACAGGAATTGTAGGTTTAATTATACTGTATATATAATTTACAGCTTCTGTGACTGTATGAATAATTAAATCTTCGCCCTGATCTATAATATTAACAGGGTCAGAACCTAAAATTTCCGCAAGTTCTTCTATTCTTGTATATAGTTCAGCTGGGTTATCATTTTCTGAAAGAATAAGGGGAGATTCTGCTCCGTGTACAGTACCTACCGCCAATAAAAGTTTTAAATCTCCTCCATCATTTCTATAAAAACATGCAGCCGGTTCACCTGGTAATAAATTTTTCTTAGTTACCATTCTCACAGCTGTATTATAACTATCATAAGGAGTTTTATTATAAGTAAATTGGATACTCTGTGAATACTTATTTTGAGTACTATAAGCCATTATATTATATTATATAATTTTAAAATATTTATTTTACAAAATAAAAAGACATTGATATACAATCAATGTCTCCTGAAATATAATATACTAAAATAATGATTTAAAATAATTTATAAACAGAAATTTTATCATATTCATAATTCATATATAAAGAATCATAAACCATATCTTTATTATGCCCATATTTCGCCGAATTCAGTTTTTTGAATGATGAATGTCCGGATTTAATATACTCATGTGATTTATAAAGATTTTTAGGTACATCTACTGTTAAATCAGTCTCACCACTTTTTCCGTCATATGATAAAAGCCAATAAACTCCGTCTGAGGACATTTTATCCATTATCTGATATAGTCTATTATTATTGAATTTGTCCGCAAAATACATGCCTTTTTGGCGATCATACGGAGGATCCATATAAACTAAGTCTCCTTCTGTTGCAGTTTCAAGAACATTCTCATATGAATCATTAATAAATTCAATATCAAATTTATCAACACAACATCCCCATGCATCAAATACAGATTGTAATTTTTCTGGAGTGATACCGCATCTGCCTGCTACATGGAACGGTGTATTAAATTTACCTGTTTTTGTATACCGTATTAAACCGTTAAAGGCTGTTCTCATTAACCAGAAAAATAATAATGGTTTTTCTGGATCATTCTCGGCCATATTATTAAAACGCTCACGCTCTTCATAATAATATCCTTGGCAATTTACAGTATGCTTTTTAGAATATTTCTCTCCGGGTTTTACATCAGCTCTACGATATAATTCATTATAATGCCCAACATAATAATTATATAGTTTTTCCCTGTCATTTTTAAACAGATTCCATATTCCTATTAAATCTTTATTTAAATCAGAACATACAAATTTATCAACAGATATTTCTCCCGCAATACATCTATTCATTAGTTCATGAAAAACAGAACCACCTCCTAAAAAACATTCATAATATGTTTTTATTTTCTTAGGGAATTTATCTACTATTTCTTTAGCCTGAGGGCGTTTAGATCCTGTCCATTTAATTAATGGCGAGTTTCCCAACTTAATCATATTTTTTTAATTGTATAAGTTTCTGTATCTAGTTCATATGCGCAGGCAGTATCAAGCATTTTATTATTATTATTTTCCCAAGCTCTTCCATAATCGATATTACCTTCATTATTATAATATGACTGAAGTGTATGCCCATATACCTGTTTAACATTCATAATTGGTTGTATAGGACAATCCGGGTCCTGCATTATTTCCTGATACCACATAGTATCTGATACATCTGCCCATATACAAGAAGCATATTGATCTCTTCCTCCTCGATCCTTAGAAACCATATACAGATATTTTAATCCTTCTGATGTATTGACCAAATTATTAAGAGACCATACTAAATCATTAAGAGATGTCAATTTATAATCTTCAGTAAATACAGTTTTTAACCATCCAGGTGTAACTCCTGCATGAGTAAAAAGAATATCATCATATTGATACGCTATTTGAAATAAATTTTTATTCTCAGTAAACAGCCCAGCTATATCATTATGAAATTTCTCAGAGTGCCTGCAATGATACCATGAAAAATTTTTATATTCCTTAGAAAAATAAGGCATATCATGATTTCCCAATAACAAAATAACTTTATTTGTATTAGCATTGGCAAAATCAATAATATCCTCAAAATTGATAAATGCATCTTCTACTGAAATTTTTTCAAAATCATATGGATCCATATAATCACCCAAAAATATAACTTTGTCATATTTTGAAATATCTTTACACGGGTTTTTCCAAAATGTCCGCCCATGAATATCCGGTAATATTAATAATTTGCTCATATGTTTATTAAAGTAAAATTATAAAATATGTTTAATATTAAAAAGAAAATAACAGGGATTGTTTAAATCCCTGTTATTTATTAAGTTAGAATATACTAAATTACTCATTATTAGTAGTAAATGAACGGTTAATAGTAATTCTCTGGATAATTTTCTCCATACCCATATTAAACCATACATTGATGTCGACAATACCCATAGCTTCTGCAATTACTTCAGGAGTATTATTTGTTTCGTCACATACAATTGTGTATGAATCAATTGCACCTGCTTCTTGAACTTCTTGAAGAATTGGTGTAAGAGCAGTTACAACTGCAGCTCTTAATACGGCTGTATTATAGGCGAAATTATATCTATAAAGAATTCTCTCGCAATTAATCTCGATAGTATTAAGAATCTCACGTACATGGAGATAATTAAGGTCTGATTTCACTTTCTGATAAGCAGTTCTATTACCATAAATCATAATCTGACCGCCCTTACGGATAATTGTATTAACACCGAATGGCTCAAGATAATCACGATCTGTTGTATCTGCATCATACTCGATACCTACAACAAATGGATTCTGGATAAGACCATTCAAGTTGGCGTTAATTACATAAGGATTACCGCCGTTGAACTTACGGATAAATGTATTCGCAACATCTGCTGCTGGTGGAACACTGATGTTCTTACCGTTTACATTGTAAGTTAAGTTAGGCCAGAAGCAAGCAGTAAACTTAGAACCAGATTCTTCATCAGGTAATGTGAATACACTTGTGCTGTAAAGTTCCATATTACCGCCCTGTGGAATATATTTGGTATCAAATGCAGGCTTAACATTATAACCCATAATATAAGAATCATTAAAGTATGGATTAACAGAAGCAGCAAATTCTTTTTTCGAAGGCATATTAAGAATTGCTGTAGTCTTGCCGCGCTTCTTAGCAAGTTCTGACAAATATCTCTTACCTCCAAGCTCACTTGAAATACCATGGGACATAGAATCCACAATATAACGATAATCTACCATTTCTGGATTACAGAGACCTCTCTCGATTCCTTGATCAGCAAGAACACTGTAAATCTTCTCGATACCGCCTTCTACATTCATCTTGCCTTCTTTATCATAACCAGGTTTATGTCTTGTCGAAATCTTAAGGCCCTTCATAGGTATGAATTTCAAGCAATATGAAATTTCAGGAGAGCTTAATGGTAATTGACGAATAATTTGTCCATTTGTAATATCAACAGATTCAGTAGTAGTATATACATAGAATCCTAATTTACCCCATGTATTAGCATAATTAGATTTAGAAGTATCGATTACATTACCTGTATAACCAGTATATTTTTTACCTTTATAAGTAAATTCATAACCATTTACACCTCTTTCAACAGTAATAAACAATTTAGAAGTTACTTTTGTAACACCGGGAATAATATTAGTTTCATATGTCTTATGATCTGAATTAGCTGTATAATTATTTACATAATCACCAACCAGAATTTTTTCAGATTCATATTTGTCAGTACAGATAAACACACTCTTTGTGCTTCTGTTTACAGGTGCATTACCTTCACCATCAAGTCCACAAGATGGATCAAAGAAATACATTACATCTGCTACTTCTGTAATAACCTCTCGCGGATTAGAAGTATATAATCCATACCAGTCTGTTCCTTCTTTTTCTTCAGACATATAATTGTAACTTAAGAATTGACAATTATATAATTTCTGCTCGCTTGTCTGGACAATAACAGAATTTGATAAATTTGAATAATTAATTGTAGGAACCGACGAATTATTTGAATCGTTTTTTACTCTTCGTGATACTTGAACCGATAAAACTGGGTTATAGAAGTCTCCAATTAATCCTGTGGGTGAATAAATGTGCCATCTATTAGAATTTATATCAGCTTTATATGCAAATGGCTTCATAGTCACAGGAGAAAGATCTGTGGAAGTTTGATATGTCGCGGTAAATGATCTAACATCATATCCATTTTGTGGAACAATTTCTATAATTGTATGAACTGCCGATATTTTAGATTGTTGACCATCATCAGATGGATCTACAGGGTCTGATGGATCTGCAGGGTCTGAAGAAGTGCCATCTCCCGAATCTATTATTCCACCATCCTCAGGACGGGCTGGAGTAATAGGTATTCTTCCGTTAGCACTATGTAAAAACCATACACCTGTTTCTTCATCTTGCTCATACCATATTTCTGTAGGATTTGCAATAAATGTATCATCAAATTCTGTAAGTGAATATCCATCACTATGAGATACTGGGCTTGTATCATCAACTGAAATACCTGAATGTGACGCAGCTGTCGAAGCGTCGCCGTCGCCAAATACAAGCGGCGATCCCATAGACCAATCAATATCACCAGGAACTCTTACTAAAACTTCACTAGTTCCGTCAGTACTAAGATCTAAATCTACCCATGATGCAGATGTAACATGTTCTATTGTTAATCCATTAAATACTACAACTGCTCTTCCGCTTCCCGTATCATCTTTTGGTATAAATACAGAAGCTGCATCTAAAGTTACTGAAGGTACATCTGGTACTGGGGGCTGTGGAGGATCAACCGAGGAATCTTCTCCTTCAAAAAAGACATTAAATGAATGTAAAGTTCCTTTTTCTTCATTATAATAATAAAAAGTAGATAATTCACTGATTGAAGTAATATCCATATTATTAATATTACTTCTGCTCTTTACATTTGGTTTAATCGTAAATACAATTTTATAAAGAGAAAAACCATTTTCTTCATTTTCATTTGGAAGTTTTACTGCCCATTCTCCTTCATAGCTACCACCTTTTTTCCAATTATTAAGTGGATACCATTTAAGATCATTTACATTTGATAAATCATCTGAAGTAAATGGGAAACCGCTTTCAATCCATCTATTAAGAGTGGCCTGCTTAATGCCTGTAAGTGTAACTGGGCGATAAGTAAGAATACTATCTGGAGTAGAAAAATAAATACTATTATTTGGATCTGGCTCAGAATTTCCTGATTGTTCAATATATTGTCCCCATTGAAAAATTCCTCGCTGCGCAAGTTCTTCAATTAAAACATATTCTTGATCTCCTAAAATAATATATCTAAAGTCAGGGTCATATTCATTACTGAATTTAAAAGCATCACCTTGATCAGTTTCAACACTTGTACCTATGGGATTACCTTTTAAAAGTATTCTTGCAGAATTCTTTTTAATATCAGGATTCTGCATATTATGACCAACCATATCTACCAAGAATTCAATATTTCCAGTTTCACCATTCTCGATATCATATGAACCATTCTCATCAATATCTAAGAACCAGCAACCTTCACCATATTCACCTTCTTCAGTATCTGGACCGTTATAATCATAATTCAATGAAATTGCAGCATCTATATTGAAAGAAGCCATTAAACCGGTAGTCTCGATATTCTTATTGATTTTATCTATTAAATTCTGTGGAATACCTTGTTTATCGACAAAATCAGGAATAATAATACCTGTCCAAGAACCAAGTAATGTAATACCTTCAGCAGCGAGGAAGTTATTAATTTTTCCTTTAATAATACCTTTTTCTTCAAAATAGCTCTTCCAAATAGGATCTGTATGCAAATCTGCATAGTTTGTCCAATTGCCTTTTACGCAGATAACCTGCAAGAAGTAATCAGAAATATAGTCGTAAGGACGAATAAAACCATAAGGAATATTTTCTTTACCACCATACCATTCAGCTGCAGTAACATCAAAACCTTTAAGATTTTCTGGTTTAAATACGAGAATAGAAAATTCTTCTGTGCCGACATTAGCGAAATTCAAGAAATTTGAATTATAAGGTTCAGTGACATTATTATTAGATGTCAAAGCCTGTGCAGCATGAATATTCAAATTTTCTGGAGAAGGAATCCAGAATTTACTTCTGTCATACAATTCAGCAAAATTAACAGCTCCTACATAAGGAATAGATGTTTCATCTTCATCGAATACATAGAAATATTGATCTACAAGATCTTTCAAATAATCGAATTCTGTGAATACAGAAGTATACTTACCATTACCGCTATAAGTTTTTAAAACTTTTGGATTTGGTACAACAGAGTTAAGAGACATAGCCGAGAAATTCACTTTATCTTTAGAATCAAGAGTATTGTCAACATTCAAAAGATTTAAAGTGAAAATAGGACCAGCCTGTAACATTGTTTGAGCCATACGGTTAAAGAAACAACCTTTATGCTCAAGACGAGTATCGATATCGCCAAAAATTCTTTGTCTGTCTAAATCAGTTTCAAGGTATACAGGTCTGTTGAAAGGACCTTTACCATTAAAACCAACTAAAAGACGCAAACTTTGGTTCTCATCGATTGTTCTTTGAGTATTATCAACCTCGATAGTATAAATACCAGCAGATTTATAATCTCTCAATAAAGCATTAACGTTAAGTGCCATATATTTAATCTTTTAATTTAATTTATATTATTTATATTAAAAATAAAAAGCAAAATTTGAATAATTTTGCTTCATATCAATTAAAAAAGTTTAAAAAAATACGCTTTTTGATTATTTAAGGTATTTATATCTCAAATTAATCATACTTGTCAATTCAGCTGCCTGTATATGCAGCTGATTAAAGTTAATATTATTCGGTTTTTCTGACCATTCAAGAATCAAGCCACCGATCATTCTGTTATTCCTGTCATACATTGCTGTACATACCATTGTTTCTGCTGGATAATCCTTGAAAAATGGAATAAGTGCAGGACAATCATTAATAAAATCTTTAATGTCATAATATGCTATCTGCTGATTCTTTGATTGATATACCTTTCTAACTACAGTTGAAAGAATACTGAATTGAAGATCCTTAACTGCAATTTGCAATGGCATTATATTTTTGTCAACCCATTCATATGTACAAGAGAATTTAGCGAACGGTGTTCCGGATAAATTCTGGTATGAATTATGGAATTCAACAATAAATGCACGCGCGGCATGATGACTTAAACCAATTTCTTTCAATGCATTTTTAATGTCTTCAGTTAATTTCATTCTGGCATCAAGCATCGCATCATGATTTTTCTGGGTAGCATCTTCATGATGGATCATATAATTAATAAGTTTATCATGCTGCTGCATGATAGTCGTGACGAGTTCCTTATTTTGATTTGATATTTCCGTGGTAAGATTTTTTCCGACTTCCTCTAAACCGGTAGTCACATGAGTGGTCATTTTCTTAACTACCCATTTACCAAAAAAATATAATCCAATACATGCAATTATACCTAATATACCCCACCATCCGTAGGCTAAAAATATCTTAAAAACAGCGTCCATTTGTTTCTCCTTAAAATAAAAACCTGAAAAATTAAAATCCAGATTTTTCTAATTTTTTTATTTCCTCTACAGTTTTCGCTGCATCATAATATTTATATACATCATCAAGATTGAAGATATCTGTATATAATGAACTATTTTTAAAATATTTTATTTTCCCGTGTTTCCAAAAATGTTCTGATGGATCATCATAATCCATGCATTCAAATGCGAATGTAGCCTTAACTGCATAAATAGCTGCATCAACCATTTTTACCCTATGGTGTTGGCTTGACAGTTGATGTGACTGAATATTTTCTTTATTTCTTAATGCTTCATCTACGAAAAAGTGACTTTTATTCGAGATTGTTGTATATGATGCCACAATATCAAACTTCTCATCTATATTAGTAATACAATCTCTTAATAAAGCCGCATTTTTAAATAATTGGCCGACATTTAATAATATAATCCAATCGGGATAATAATCATGTTCTACCCCATACCTATATGTAGCCAAATATTCAAGATACAGTAAATCTTTTTTACTGCCGCATGGATAATGTATTAAATGTATAAAACCTAACGCTTTTGCCCAATCAAGCATTTTTTTATTGTCAGAAATAATATAGGTCTGCGAAAATAAATTCATGTTCTTGATGAACAAATAGGAAAACTTTAGAGCTTCTTTATTTGTTTCAAATACCTCTTCTGTATTACCTCGTACTGTTATAAAAATTGGTATTTTTGAAATGATCATTTTTTGTTTATTCTATTAAATTTAAATTTCTATATTATTTATTTCTATTTACAAAAAAATAAAAATATCCCCCTATATAAAATTATGGGGGATATTTTATAAATTTTATATTAAAGAGAGATAATACTTTAATATAATTGCGGAAATGCAGGGTTCCGACCCCTATCCACAGAAGTGGACGATCTGCTTAGCAGGCAGTCCCTATTCCTTATAGGTTGCTATTTCCAAATGTACCGATGGTCAGGATTGAACTGACATGTTGACCAATTACTCTTTCAACGCCTTATGAGAGCGAGGAGATACATCGGTATTTTGTGTGCCTGCGAATCGAGTTGCACGATTTTCTCCGGATTTTCAGTCCGGTGCATAGACTACCTCTGCCACACAGGCTTTGTTGGGCATGTTGGGCTCGAACCAACGATCTTATGAATATCAGTCATGCGATTTCACCAACTAATCTAATGCCCAATTTAGCAGGCCGTGAACGAATCGAACATTCATCTATGGTTTTGGAGACCATTATTCTACCATTAAACTAACGACCCATTTTGAGTCCCAGACAGGATTCGAACCTGTGATGAATACGGTTTTGCAGACCGTCGCCTTCGACCTCTCAGCCACTGAGACATTTTATATTGGGAGTTATATGGGAATCGAACCCATGAC
>Ga0247611_10003570_pt1 | contig 22821 bp, 12 predicted proteins | sample 177DNAGHGhighgp2_FD_192422 | JGI IMG/M metagenome (GOLD analysis project Ga0247611, IMG submission 192422) | Sheep rumen microbial communities from Palmerston North, Manawatu-Wanganui, New Zealand - 1770 DNA GHGhigh gp2 | ecosystem: Host-associated > Mammals > Digestive system > Stomach > Rumen... | reverse complement strand
AGATCCAACATTCCAAAACTTCTCCGATAACTCTCAAACAAACTTAGTGGAAATAAACGGGGAAGAACATTATTGTTCACAAGATACCTTATTTAACGCTGATGGTTCCCCAACCATGAGCTTTGGTACTGATAAAGCCTATAATAACCACGCTTCCCCAAGATGGGATACCGCTCGTGGTGGTGAAGAAGCCAAAGTCGTCCAAGGTGGTATCAATGGCGTTAAACCATCCGCCTATGTTGCTTATGAAGAAGGCATCTATTACGATTATCGTTACTATGAAACAAAATATGACGATATGAAAGAAGCTGGTAAAGACGCTGACGCTTGGTATGAAGGCGATGAAGGTGTCGTTTATCCGTTCGGTTTTGGTTTAAGCTATACCACATTTGAACAAAAGATTGTTTCTAGCAATATCGCTAATAAAGTCATTAAGAGTGGTAATGCGGAAATCTCAGTTAAAGTTAATGTTAAAAACACTGGTAAAGTCGCTGGTAAAGAAGTTGTCCAATTATATTGGAAAGCTCCTTACTATAAAGGTGGCATTGAAAAAGCTAGTAAAGTTTTATGCGCCTTCGATAAGACCAAATTATTAGAACCAGGTGAAAGCCAAGACTTAGTTTTAAAATTCAATTCTCAAGACGTCGCTAACTACGACTTCTCTGATGCTAATCAAAACGAGTTCTGTGGCTACGAATTAGACGCTGGTGATTATCAAATCATCTTAGGTAAAAACGCCCACGAAGAAATCGATTCTATTGATTTACAAGTTGGTCCTAATGGTATCCAATATGAAAACGACCGCTTCACAGGTCATAAAGTTGAAAATAGATTCACCGATAGAGGTTTCTATAACTGCTTACCAGGTGAAGATGACTTTGAATTTGAACAATTCTCTCGTGAAGATATGGATGAAACATTCCCAACTCATCCAACAATCGAAAGTAGAACATTAGGCGCTAATAGCCGCATGGAAGAATTCTATTGTCATGAATTCACCATGAAAGAAGTTGATGTTGATAAGAACTTCGAATATGTTCCAGAAGCCGTTTATAAATCAGAAATAGATATTAATGAATTAGGCTGGGAACAAGGTAACGGCAAAACCGATGTTAAATTCACTGATTTATTAAATTCTGATATCGATGATCCAAGATGGAAAGATTTCATGGATCAATTAACATATGATGAAATGCTTGAATACGTCTATGGTCCAAGAAGCCATAACGCCGCTATTTCAAGATTAAGTAAACCAAGCACAAGCGATAGCGATGGTCCACAAAGATATAGAATCATGTGGTGGGTCTCTGGTCCAATCGTTGCCGCAACATATAATGTTGAATTAGCTAAGAAACAAGGCGAATGCGTTGGTATGGAAGCTCACTTATCTAGTGATACATATGGTTGGGCTGGCCCAGGCGTCAACATTCACCGTTCTCCATTCGGTGGTAGAAACTTCGAATATTATTCCGCTGACCCATTCTTAACCGGTCGTATAGCGGGTCGTGTTGTTGGTGGTGCATCTGATAAAGGTGTTTACTGCTTCTTCAAACACTTTGTTGTTAACGATCAAGAAAAGAACCGTGAAGGTACTTCCACATTCTTAACTGAACAAGATTTACGTGAAATCTACTTAAAACCATTCCAAATGTGTATCCAAGAAGGTAAATCCATGGGCTTAATGAGTTCCTATAACCGTTTAGGCATGATGGAAACTGCTGCTTCTTACCCATTATTAACTGAAGTCTTAAGAGATGAATGGGGTTTCAAAGGTTCTATCATTTCCGATATGACCCATAGTGGTAACAGTAGCGTTAACTTCAAATGTTATGAAAACATCAATAACCGTGTCCTTGCTGGTTGTGACCAACAACTCGATAACGGTGGTGGTTTCAAAGATTTAATCGACTGCAAATGGAGCTCCTCACTCGGTTGCCCAGTTCTTAAGAGTGATGAAACAGTTCCATCTTATTCTTGGTGGTACGCTCTTAGAACTAACGCTCAAAGAGTCATTTGGATGTGTGCCCGCAGTGGTGTAAATTCTAAGACCCTCATTAATCCATTAGAAGACGTTGAATTAACCAATGTTGAAAGAGGCGTTTATGTTGGTGAAGTGGGAAAAGATGTCGAAATCGAAGTCAAAGCTGACCTCTCTAATATCGACGGGGATGTCGAACTTCAAATTGATCCATTTACACCATTACCAGAAGGCTTAGAATTCGATGGCGAAAAGATTACTGGTGTCAGTGAAGAGCCAGTCAATAAGTTCATTCACATCGTCGTGGTCACGCCAAATGGTGCGATGGCAGGAGTAAGTTTTGAACTTAGAATCATGACTGTCATTGATAACGCTGAATTAGAAGATATGCCAGAAAAAGATAATGGTGGTAAGAAAAAAGGCTGCTTTGGCGATATTACTTCTATTGGTATGTTAGCTTCAGTCCTAGCCTTGGCTGGATTTGGTATCATCCTCTTAAACAAGAAAAGAAGAGTTACTGAATAGTAATAAAACATCTTAATAAATTGACCGTCTACATTAACTTGTGGGCGGTCTTTTTTTATAGGTTAAAATATGAGACCTTAAAAGTTTATAAACTTTAAAGAGATGACTCACTTCAATCTAAAAATTGTCAATCAATAATATCTTATTTGTCATATTTTACGCGTAACGCCTAATATACACTGAAATCACCAAGTGCATTATGAAACACTATAATTAGACACGTTTCTATATTTACCTTTACTCGTTTTGAGACAGGTAAAACAATGCAATTAAATATGAAAGGAAAAACATATGAAGAAAAAATTATTAGTTCCAATTTTTCTTGCAGCGATGGCCTTACCTTTATGTTTAGCAAAACAACCAGTGAGTAATCTCGCTGAGTTTATCGGCACATTTACTGATAAGTCTGCTTATCTCAAATACGGTGTCGAAATTAACGGACAAATGGCTAACGAAGGCTTCGTTCTTCTCAAAAACGATGGTACATTACCATTAGACGAAGGCGCAATGATTTCCGTCGTTGGCAAGAGCTCCACAAGCTTAGCTCTTGGTGGTGGCGGTTCAGGTTCCGCTTCCACAAGCTCTGGTGTTACTGAAATCAATAACATCAAAAAATCATTAGAAAACGTTGGTTTCGATGTTAACCCTGTGACCGATGCTTTCTATAAGAGCAGCAGATCCGGTAGTGGTCGTAAAAACGGTAACGATGGTTGGAAAGGTAACTCCCAAGTCGTCATCGGTGAATCCGACATCGAAGCAGTCAAAGCAGAAGATGGCTTATTAGATTCTCTTGATGAATACAATGATGCCGCTATCCAAGTCATCACACGTGAAGGTAGCGAAGGCTGTGACGTTAAAACATGTAACGCTCACGATACACAAGCCACAAACTCCTCCAATAAAGCGATCTCCCACAAACACGCTCTTGAATTAAGTGATAATGAACAAGCATTGTTCGATTTATTACACGAACACTTCGACCACATCATTATCGTTATCAATTCCTCTAACATCTTCGAATGTGAACAATTTGAAAAAGATGATCAAGTCGCTGGTGTTCTTTGGATTGGTAACCCAGGTGACGTCGGTGCTGGTGCTGTTGGTAGAATCTTAGTCGGTGAAGTCAACCCATCCGGTCGTACAGTTGACACATGGACAAGAGATTTTGAAAAAGATCCTTCCTTCCAAAACTTCTCTGATAACTCCCAAACAAACTTAATGGAAATTAACGGTGAAGAATGGTATGTCCCAGCTGACACAATGTTCAATGCCGATGGCACTCCAATGAGAAGCTATGGTACAGATAAAGCTTATAGCAACACAGCAAGCCCAAGATGGGACAGCGCTCGTGGTGGTGCTGAAGGCAAAGTCGTCTCCGGTGGTATCAATGGTGTTAAACCATCCGCATACGTTTCTTACGAAGAAGGCATTTATGTCGACTATCGTTATTATGAAACACGTTATGCTGATATGGCCCTTGAAGATCAAGCCGCTGCTGATGAATGGTATGATGGCGAAGAAGGTGTTGTCTATCCATTCGGTTTTGGCTTAAGCTATACAACATTTGATCAAAAAATCGTGAGAATGGCTCCTGCTAAAGGTTCCGTCTTAGATGACAAGAGTGATTTAATCGAAGTTTCCGTCAAAGTTACTAACACTGGTAAAGTTGCTGGTAAAGACGCAGTCCAATTATACTGGAAAGCTCCATATACCAAAGGTGGTATTGAAAAAGCTGATCACGTCTTATGCGCATTCGATAAATCCAGAATCTTAGAACCAGGTGAATCTCAAGTCTTACAATTAACATTCCATCTCCAAGATGTTGCTAACTACGACTTCACAGATGCTAACAATAACCAATTCAAAGGTTATGAATTAGATGAAGGTACATATTCCATTATCTTAGGCAAGAACGCCCATGAAGCTTATGGTAAAGTTGACCTCCAAGTCGTCGATGGTGGTATCCAATACGAAAATGACCGTTTCACCGGTAATAAAGTTGAAAACAGATTCACTGACAATGGCTTCTATAGCTCTATGCCAGGTGAAGATGATATTGAATTCACACAAATGTCTCGTGCCGACTTTGAAGGCACATTCCCAACACACCCAACAATCGAAGATAGAACTGTTGGTCCAAACAGCCGTTTCGAAGAATTCTTAACACACGAATTCAGCATTGCTGAACTCGATGAAGGTAACTTCGAATACGTTCCAGAAGCTGCTGTTAGAACAGAACAAGACTTCATCGATGGTGGCTGGGAACAAAATGGTAAATATGGCATCAAACTTTCTGAAATGAAAGGTGTCGATTTAGACGATCCAAAATGGGAAGAATTAGTCAATGGTGTCACATGGAGTGATATGCTCGGTATCGTTGAAAACAATAGAATGAGCTCCTCCGCTATTAGTGGCATTGGCAAAAATGGCTTCTCTGAAGGTGATGGTCCACAAAAGATGAAGAGCTCCGGTGGTATCTTCTGGGTTTCCTCCCCAATTATCGCTGCGACATTCAATCCAGACCTCGCTCATAAACAAGGCGAATGCTGTGGTATGGAAAGTAACTTATCCGGTGGTCAAGCCGGTTGGTGGGGCCCAGCATGTAACACACACCGTTCTCCATTTGGTGGCAGAAACTTCGAATACTATGCTGCTGATCCATTCTTAATGGGTAGAATCGCTGCTGAAGTCGTCGGTGGTGCCACAGATAGAGGCGTCTACTGCTACTTCAAACACTTCGCTGCTAACGATCAAGAAAAGAACCGTGAATCTGGTATCTCCTTCTTAACAGAACAAGCACTCCGTGAAATCTATCTCAAGTCCTTCCAAATGGTCTTTGAAGAAGGTAGATCAATCGGCGTTATGGGTTCCTATAACCGTATGGGCTTAATGGAAACCGCTGCTAACTATGAATTATTAACAAATGTTGTTCGTCACGAATGGGGCTTCCAAGGTTCTGTCTTATCAGATATGACCCATAGTGGTAATGGCTCCGTTAACTTCAAATGTTACGAAAACGTCAATAACCGTGTCCTTTCCGGTTGTAATGCTCAACTAGACTCCGGTGGCTTCTCTGGTCAATCCGAAGCTAAATGGAATTCCAGTGCTTGGGGTGGCAAAGGTGCTCCAGAATACACAAATAAAGCTGGTCAAAAAGTTATTTCCTGGTCTTACTGGTATGCTGTTAGACAAATGACCAAAGGTCACTTATATATGTCTATCAACTGCTCTGGTCAAGGCAAACAAATCATCCTCTCCAAAGGTACTCAAGAACTTTCAGCCAAGATTGGTGAAGATATCTCAATCGACGTCAATAACTATATCGATGGTGATGCCGTTGAATACAAAGTCAATGAAAGACGCGGTCGTAATGCTCTTCCAGAAGGCCTTGAAATGGATGAAAGCGGTATAATTACTGGTAAACTTGACAATGCTGGTTTATATAGATTCGACATCATTGCTTATGGTGCTCCAAATCAACAAATCGGCGCTATTCAAATCGCTCTCATTGTTGCACCAAACGATGCAGACTATGATGAAGAATTAATGGATAGTATAGATGATAGCGGTAAGAAAGACGATGATAAGAAAGATGGTAAAAAAGGTTGCGGTGGCGACATGACTTCCATCGGTGCATTAGCTAGCGTTCTCGCTCTTGCTGGTGTTGCTTCAATCCTTGTCTCTCTTAAGAAAAGAAAAAGAGCCTAATCGTTAATCTTTTAAACAAATAATAAGCAAAAACTGCTGGGGTCAATTTGGCCCTAGCAGTTTGAAGCATATATGCACGCTTATCATAGCGTGCTTATGTGCTAAAATAAGGTTGTTAACAAAGTCAAAACTTAAATCGCCTGAATTAGGTTTGACTTATTATAAAAACCCTAGAAAGGAGAAATTATTCAGTAGTTAATACTAGGGTTTAGCTGAATAATGAAAAGTAAGAATTATGAAAAAGAATGTTTTACTATTAGGAATTCTTGTTGCCGCGCTTAACTTAACAGCTTGTGGTGGTGGCGGCGGAGAAGGTGGCGATAGTGGTAAATCTCATACCGTCACATTCGATTCTAATGGTGGTAGCGAAGTCGCTTCACAAACAGTTGCTCACAAAGGATTAGTGAAAAAGCCAGCTGATCCAACCAAATCTGATCCAGTAAGAGGAGATTATGTCTTCTTAGATTGGAGAAATGGTGAGGAATTATGGGACTTCGAACACGATAAAGTCCTTAAAGACATCACTTTAAAAGCAAGATGGTTAGATAGATACGAAATTAAATTTGTTGGCGCTGATGATGTCGCTATTAGCACAACATATGTCAATAGTGGTACTGTCTTAAAAGACAAACCAGCCGATCCAGCGGCTCCAGCCGGTAAGAAATTCTATGGCTGGATGAACACCAAAAATGGTGGTCAAATTTGGGACTTTGATGCCGAAGACCTCAATTTAGTTCTCGAAGACCTCGAACTTAAACCATGCTTCATCGATGCTTCCTTAAATCCTCAAGCTTTTGAAGCGGAATTATGCCCTGCTATTACAGAAGATAGAGGCGGTCAAGGTATGGATGGTGCAACCTATTCTGGTGGTGCTCAAGGTCAACAATTAATTAACCGTGCTCTTGATGGGGAATACAAAGCCTCTGGTGCTTTCTTCCAAGAAGATGATGGTTCAGTCCGTTATGCTACTGATGCTGATGACAAGCAACTCGTCTTCGGTGGTTACGTCCACTTCATGTACGCTAAAGGCGATACATTAACATGGGAACTCGAAAGTGATGCTGCTGCTGAAAACGTCACTATGTTTGCAAGATTAGGTGCCGAATATGCTAAGCCAGATCCATTAACCGGTGAAAAGAAATACACCTTCACTGATGAAGAATTCTTAATCAAAGTTAATGGTGAAGCTATAAAATACGGAAAGATTACAATGCACAACGTCCCAGATGTCGGCGGATTCTTAACATTCCAAGACTTCTTCATGGCTGCTAACCTTTCCTTAAAAGCTGGCACAAACACCATTGAAATGGTCGTTAATAATGACATTAACTTATTCTCTACAATTGCCGCTGTTGCTCCATGTGTCGACTGTGTCAAATTAGTTTCCACAAGCAACATCACATGGCCAAAAGCCAAATTAGCTAACTTCGAAAGAGACTAATAGGTGATTTATGGGATTTAAAAAATTATTAAAACCACGCGTTATCGCTTGGGCGGCCACAACCGTCGTTTTAGTGGGCGTTTTAATCGCTGCTAACTATGTTTGTAATAATGTTATTTCTTCCCTTTTAGACGCTACCGTATTCGGTGGTAAAAGACCAATTATCGATAAGGATGCCGAAGGTATTCCATTCGAACAAGACTTTGCCACTAAAGCTGAAGCTTTCGAAAACGGTAACAAAGTTACAGAAGAAATTTGTGAAGAAGGTATGGTTCTTCTTAAAAATGAGAACAATGCCCTCCCACTTAAGAAAAACGCCAAAGTTACCGTCTTTGGTCGTAACTCCATCCAATTAGTTTATGGTGGTTCAGGTTCCGCTGCTCCTGGTGATGGTGAAAGAAAAACCATTAATCAATCATTAGAAGATGCTGGTTTCGCTGTAAACCCAAAAATGAAGAGCTTCTATGAAAAACAAGATGCTCGTACTGGTAACCCAGCCATGGAACATGGTGAAGGTATTCCAACCTTAAAAACAGGTGAAACTCCAATTAGTAAATATACTGATGAAGTGAAAAATTCATACGCCGATTATGGCGATGCCGCGATTGTTGTCTTCTCTCGTATCGCTGGTGAAAACTGGGACCTCCCACGTGAAGCCGCTGACGATGCATCACGTCATTATCTTGAATTAGATAATAATGAAAGAGATTTATTAAGACATATCGCTCAATCTGGCAAATTCGCTCATATCATCGTCTTAATGAACAGTTCCAACTATATTGATCTTGGCTTCTTAGAAGAAAGAACAAATAAGACTGATTATGATGACTTTGGTAAAAACGTCGATGCCGCGATGGTCATCGGTAGTGTTGGTGGCAATGGTATCATGGCTTTAGGTAGACTCCTCAATGGTACAGTCAATCCTTCTGGTCATACAGTTGACACTGTTTACACAAATTATAAAAACGATCCAACATGGCAAAACTTTGGTGGTAACTTCACCAGCGGTGGTGATAACTACTTAAACGCTGATGGCAGCGCCACAAAGTATTACCTCGTTGAATACGAAGAAAATATCTACATGGGTTATAGATATTATGAAACCCGTGGTGCTGTTGAAGGCGAAGATTGGTATAACAAAAACGTCGTATATCCATTCGGTTATGGCTTAAGTTATACTTCATTCTCCGAAGAATTAGTTAACGGTAGTGCTTTACAAGCTGAAGCTCTAGCCGCTAATAAGAAATTTGATGTGGAAGTGAAAGTTAAAAATACTGGCGAAGTCGCTGGTAAACAAGTCGTTCAACTTTACGCTTCCGCTCCATATACAGCTGGTGGTATCGAAAAACCACATAAAGTTCTTGTTGGCTTTGCTAAAACTAAAAAATTAGCTAAAGGCGAAGAAGAAACTCTCAAGATTACTGTTGATCCATACGATTTTGCTAGTTTCGACTCTCAAGATAAGAACGCTAATGGCTTTAAAGGCTACGAATTAGAACAAGGTACATACACATTCTATGTGAGTACTGATGCTCACCATTCCAGTGCTTCCTTCACCAAGAACTTAGCGGAATCTGTGAAAATCGATAAAGATCCAGTCACAGGTAATGCCGTTGAAGCTTTATTTGAAGAAGTGACCAATCATATGAGCGAAAGCTTATCACGTAATGACTTTGCGGGTACATTCCCACACACCATTACTGATGACGAAAGAAAACTCAATGATTTAACGCCATTAAAATCCAAAGCCTCCACAAATCCTGAAGTGTATGATGCACTTCCAACTATGGGCGAAGATAAAGGCATTAAATTCACTGATTTAGTCGGTCTTAAATATGATGATCCACTTTGGGAAGAATTCCTTGATCAAATGACATTTGATGAAATGCTCAAATTGTTCAATGAAGGCTGCTATTCTACCGCTGATATTCAAAGATTAGGCATTCCAAAGACCACATCATGTGATGGTCCTACTGGCTTAGTCGCCTTCTTAGGTGATAAATCAGTTTATGGTACATGTTACTACATGTCCGAATGCTTATTAGCCCAAACTTACAACCTCGAATTAGCCGAAAAGCAAGGCAAAGCCATTGGTAATGAATGCTTAATCGGTGACGAAGGTGGTAAAGGCTCTGGCTTATCTTATCCAGGTTGGTATGCTCCAGGTGTCAACTTACACCGTTCTCCATTCTCTGGTCGTAATACTGAATATTATTCAGAAGATCCATTATTAAATGGTAAATTCGGTGGTAAAGTCATTAAGACAGTTCAAAAATATGGTGTTTATGTTAACGTTAAACACTTTGCCTTAAATGACCAAGAAACACATAGATCCGCGAATGGTATTGCCACTTGGTGTGATGAACAAGCAATGCGTGAACTCTACTTAAGAGCGTTCGAAATCGCTGTTAAGGAAGGTGAAGCACATGGCTTAATGACATCCTTCAACCGTATCGGTTATGAATGGGCTGGTGGTTCTTATCGCTTAGTCACAACCATTCTTAGAGATGAATGGGGCTTCCGTGGCTCAGTCATTTGTGACTTCCATACAGACTTCTATATGGATAGCAAACAAATGCTTTATGCTGGTGGTGACATCAACATGGTCAGCTTAGAAGACCGTAAGTTACAAACAGATAAGAAATATGGTACTCCTGTCGTTTCCAAAACCGACGCTAAAGATTGTCACTTATTAAGAAAATCTGCACACAATAACTTATTTGCTATCGTTAACTCTAACGCGATGAAAGCACCTATTAAAGGCTACTTACCAGCAAGATGGAAAGTCTTACTTTGGGTAGTCGATGGTGTTGTCGCTGTTGGCTTAGCTGGTTGGGGATTTGCTGTTATCTTCACAGCCCTTCGTAAAAAAGAAGAAGCCCCAAAAGCTGAATAGTTAAATAACAACTTTAAAAGCTCTGCTTATATGCAGGGCTTTTTTGTTGCTTGGATAGATTGTGACTAATCAATAAAGAAGATGTGTATTAATTGACATCAAAGAATAGCAACAAAATCTTTTATTTTGCGCGCGCCTAATGGGTATCATATAAATGACTACTGATAGGTCAATATTTCGACTTATCAAAACATACATAATAAAAAGAAAGGAAAATCACATGGGAAAATTTAATTCTATGTCGGGCAAAGATAAGGTTAGACTTATCGTATCAATCGTTTCTTTGCCTGTCATCGTCGCCGTTGGTGTCGCCCTTGGAGTTGGTAACCATTGGGCATTTGGTGATGGTGCTAGTACCATGACCACTTACCTGACAACTCCTGTCCCACAAGATACAAGCGCTATGACTCGTTCAGCGCCTGGTATGGGTGATGAACTCGCCGTCGAAGTTGAAGGCGAAGGTATCGTCATGCTTGAGAATAACGGCACTCTTCCACTTAGCAAAGACGATGTTAAAAAAGTCAATGTTTTCGGCCACGGTTCTGTTGACTGGTACATCATGTCATCAGGTTCAGAAATGGTCGGCACAAAAGGTCACAAATCATATGATCTTAACAGCGCTCTTAAGAAAAGAGGTATTGAAGTTAACGATGCCATTCCTGCCTACTATACCGATTGGCATAAAGCAGAAGGTGACGCTAATACCATCTTTACCGCTCTTGACACTTACTTTGTCATCCGTGAGCCATCATTAGAAGTTGATACCAAATATCAAGAACTCTACGAAGATGCTAAAGCATATAGTAATACAGCGTTCTTTGTTATTTCTCGTCACGCTGGTGAAAATAGTGACTGCCCTCACTATCAAAACAAATTATCATCCAATAATTCCACCCATAAGAGTGGAGATAAAGTACAAGATATGGATAGAGATTATCTTGAAATCTCAACCGAAGAAGAATATGCATTAACAAAAATTGCCGAAGACTTTGAAAATGTCATCGTTATTGAAAATAGCACAAATAATATGACTCTTGATTTCGTCAAAAAGATTAATGATAAGATACCTGATGGTATTGACGCTGTTCTTAATGTTGGTGTGACTGGTGGTCAAGGTGCACTTGCTATTCCAGATGTCGTCTTTGGTGACGTCACACCTTCTGGTCATATGACCGATACAACTCCATATCGTCCAGAATATAACATCACATATTATCGTTCTTGCGCAAAACATACTAGACATTATGAAGGTGGCAAATCTAGTGACTTCTTCAGTAAGGCTGGTAGAGGTTCTGGTGGTTCTGCTTTCTATCAATATGCTTGCTATTCTGAATATACAGAAGGCATTTATATGGGCTATCGTTGGTTTGAAACCGCTGATGCCGAAGGCTTCTGGGATCAAGATCCATATAATGGCTATGAAAACGTTGTTCAATATCCATTTGGATATGGTATGTCCTATACTGACTTTGAATGGAAATTCGTCGAAGCTAATAAAGTTAATGGTGCTCGAATTGAAGCTGATGAAAAACTCAACCTCAAAGTCGAAGTTACTAATACTGGCGAATATAAAGGTAAAGATGTTGTGCAAATTTACCTTACCGCTCCATATACCCCAGGTGGTATTGAAAAATCATTCCGTAAATTAGTCGGATATGAAAAAACTCCATTACTCCAACCTGGTGAAACATGTACTATCGATATTGAAGTCGACACTAAAGATTTCAAATCATATGACGATTATGATGCTAATAATAATAATCACACTGGCTATGAATTAGAAAAAGGCGATTATGAACTTAACTTCATGACCGATGCTCATAATGTTAAAGACGGCATGGCTCCAATGATTTATAAAGTCTTTGATGATGTGATGATCGATAAAGACGAAGTGACTGGTGAAGAAGTTAAAAACCGTTTCACTGGTGAAGATGCTTATGAAGGTATGCCAATTGATGGTACTTCTGTTGACCAAGGTATTGAATTTGTCCATCGTGACAATTTCCCACCTCTTTTAGCAGATTGTGAACCAAATAAACCTTGGACAGATAAACTCATGGAACGTGAGTCTGATCCAAACCCAATTGCTAACTATAGTTATAGTAAAGCAATGTCTGATACTTGGGATAACGCTACTGAAGACTATTGGGGTGACCCAATTCCAACAACTGCACCAAAATGGAATAGCGGTGGTTCCCTTAAACTCATGGAAAACGGTCAACTTACCGACCTTGGCATGATTTGTGGTGAAAATTATGACGCTCCAGAATGGGATGAAGTCCTTGATCAATTAAGCTTTGATAACTCTAAGAAGATTGTTACTGAAAACTCCAACTACGCTGGCCGTGGCATGAGTGAAATCGGTTTACGTGATTCTAATAACGCTAGTGCTTTCAAATTTGAAGAAGGCGCCGCAATGATTGGTGGTGGCTTAGGACAAAACGATGATATCAACTGTCCAGCTTATCCTGGTCCAACAATGGGTTGCCAAGCTTGGAATAGAACTCTTACTTTCAGACTTGGTAAATCAATGGGTAATGACATGAACGCTTCTGGTGCGGATGGTATCTTCTCACCAAACTGTAACTTACACCGTTCCACTTATGGTGGTAGAAACTGTGGCTATCAATCTGAAGACCCAATCCTCTCTGGCCGTTATGTTTCTGAAATCATTAAAGGTATTAGCATTTATGGCCGTATGACATTCGTTAAACACTTTGTTGCTAATGACCAAGACTTCAACCGTATGGCTAATATGGCTTGGATGACTGAACAAACATTCCGTGAACTCTATCTCCGTTCATTCGAAGAAGCAGTTAAGAATGGTGGTACAGTTGGTATTATGACTTCCTTCAACCGTATTGGTGGTCTTTGGACTGGTGGTAACGAAGCCCTTATCCAAGGTGTTCTCCGTAGAGAATGGGGATTCCGTGGACAAATCATTACCGATATGACTGAAAATAAAACAAATATGGATATTGGTTTCTCATTCCGTTATGGTGGTAACCTTAACCTTGGTGGTGGTAGTACAGTTGCTAACTCAATTGGTACAGCCTCTAACACACCAGTACGTGTCCAATATCGTTTACGTGAAGCAATGCATGAAATCGCTTATGCGTATTGCCACGCGATGTGGAGAAACGCCACATATAACGCTGAATCTGACCCATCAGACGCCATTGTTTCAATCCCACCAAAGGATAGTTACTTATGGTGGCAACCAGCTATCATCTCTTTAGACGCTTTCGTCTATGGCGGACTACTTATTGGTCTTACAGCCGCGGGCTTTGCAATCTTTAATTCTATTAATGGTTCTGGAAAGGGGAAAAACGAAAATGAGTAAGTTCTTTGATTTAATTAAAAAGCATCCAGTTGCTTCTCTTTCAATCGTTGTTGGTGCGGTCGCTCTTATCGTCACTGGTTCTGTATTTATTAGTAGTAAAGTTAAATACGATAAATATAGTTCAGATTATGAAGATATGAAGACAAAGCTTCTCGCTAACACTCCTCAACCTCCTCAAGAAGTAATTAAAGATAATGAATATGTCACTTATGACGATGACGCTGCTGATATTAGTGAAACTAAATCATCATATAAGAATGCCTATTTATTAACCGTTAATGACGCTGAAATCGATCTTGATGAAGGTGAACCAGATATTGTTAAATTTGGTGAAACTGCTTGGGAAGTCGCTAATGGATTTAAAAAAGGTGGTTCAATCACTTATAAAATTGAAACCGCGACATACGGCATGTCTGATATCGATGTTTATTTAGGATTAGGGGAAATTAAAAACGTCCCAATCGATAACCTCATCGACTTCATCACTATTAAGGTGAATGGTTTACCAGTAATTACTGTTGATTTTGATCTTCCAAGCGATGGTTCATTACAACAATTAGTACTTAAAAACACTAACCTTATCAAAGGTGAAAACACATTAGAATTTGCCACTTCCGTTGGTGATGCTAGTAGCGCTAATAACTTCATCATGCCAGCTATTGCCGCTGTCACATTCATTACTGACGTCGACTTAGCATAATTCTTAATCAATAAATGGGGCCGCCCATGCGGTCCTTTTTTAATGTCTATATTTTTATAAAATATTGTTCTACAATATAAGTAACAACTTATATATGAAAGGAAAGCTTATGGAAAAGAAAGTTTTCAAAGCGCACCTCATTCGTAAACTAATTGTTGGCGGTGTTTTTGCTGTGCTTACTGTAGCCGCAGTTATTGCTATTACAGTAGTCAACGCAAAAGTAATCACTCCTAATGAGGGTTTCATTACCGCCGCACTTTGTAAAGTCGAAACAGGTAACGCGAAAAACAGTATGGGTGACCGTTTAGCGGTCGAAATTGAACAAGAAGGTATTATCTTGGCTAAAAACGATGATAACTGTTTGCCTTTAAGTAAAGATGTCAAACGCATTAATGTCTTTAGTTATGATGCTACTCAATGGGTCATTTCTAACTCTGGTTCTGGCACTGCTGGTCCAGGTTCGGGCCAAAAGATTTGGGGCTTACTTGAAGCATTAGATGATAAAGGTATTGAATATAATAAAGATATTATTACCTATTATCAAAAATGGGCTAGCCCAAGAGATAGAGATGAAAAATCATACTCATCTAGTCATAACAGTATCTATCGTTTAACAAATCCAAGTTTATCTAATAACAGCGATTATAAAGAATTATATGATAAAGCTGTTGGAGAAACTGATACTGCGATTGTCGTTATCGGTAGATGGGGTGGAGAACACTTAGACCCACCACATGAACAAATTAATAACGCTAAAAGCGCTAAGCAAAAAAATGTTGAGCGTGGATATTTAGAAATAACCGAAGAAGAGGAAGAACTCTTAACAGCGGTTGGTGAAGATTATGATCACGTTATCGTCATCGTTAACTCCACCAATACAATGCAAATGGATTTCATGAGAGATATTCCAGGTTTAGATGCTTGCTTACTCGTTGGTCCAACCGGTTTAGTGGGCGCTAAAGCTATTCCTCAAATTCTATACGGCGATATCAATCCATCTGGTAGAACCGCTGATACATGGCCAATGAAGCATGAATATAATGTTGCTTACTATACCAATGGTTATTGGTCAAATAATGGTGATACAGGTGGTGCCGCTGAAGGTATGTATTATACCGGTGTACCAAATGGAGCTAACTTAGCTAATAGTAACGCTAACTCAGGTCACGGTCATGCTTGTTTTGCGGATTATTACGAAGGTATCTATGTCGGTTATAAATGGTTTGAAACCGCTGATGAAGAAGGCTTCTGGGATGATCCAAAATACGGTGGCTATGATAATATTGTCGCTTATCCATTTGGTTATGGTTTAAGCTATACTTCGTTTGATTGGGAACTATTAACAAGTTCACCTTTAGCAAACGCTAACATTAAAGAAAATGAAGAAATCAAACTTCAAGTTAAAGTCACAAATACCGGCAATAGAACTGGTAGAGATGTTGTTGAAGTATATTTAACTACTGATTATTACCCAGGTGAAATTGAAAAAGCTTCTGTTAAATTAGTGGGTTTTCAAAAAACAGAAAACATTATTCCTGGTGATTCTAAGATTATTGAAATCCCAGTTAAGACACGTGACTTCTTACAATTTGACTGTTACGACGCTAATGATAACGGTCACGCTGGTTATGAATTAGACCGTGGTAGTTATGAATTAAAACTCATGATGAACGCTCATACAATTAAACCAGGTAACAACTCCGTTAAATTCAATGTCCCAGATACAATCGATGTTGATGAAGACCCAGAAACGGGTGCAGAAGTTAAACCATTATTCACAGGTGATGATGCTATTGATGGAGTATCTTGTGATGGTTTATCCATTGGTGAACCAATCGAATATCTCCATAGAGATGATTTCGCTCCTTTAATGACAAGTGTTAATCCAACAAGACCATGGAATCCTGGTTTAGTGACATGTGATGATTCTTCTAAACCAACTGCTTATTCCACTAATATGGCTAATGAATGGGATAATGCGACGGTGGACTGCTTTGGTAATGAATTATCATTCCCAGGTGATCCAAAATTTGGTCAAGATAATGGCTTGAGAGTTTTAGATGAAAAAGGTCAAATTACTGAATTAGGTAAAACTTTAGCCGAGGATTACGATGCTCCTGAATGGGATGACTTACTAGACCAATTAAGTTGGAGTGAAGCACAAACAATTCAAAAAGGTCAATCATATAGCCGTCCAGGTATGCCTTCCGTTGGTTTAACAAAACAAGGTAACGCTAACTTCTCCGATGCTGAAGGTGCATGTCAAGTTGGTGCGGATATCGGTGGTGGTAAACGTCCAACCGCTTATCCTGATCCATGTGTTCAAGCCCAATGCTGGAATGAAAATATGTGTTACTTATTCGGTTTAAGTGAAAGTAAAGATATGACATTAGGTGGTAAAGACTATTTATATGGTCCTGCTAGTAACATCCATAGAGTTCCTTATGGTGGTAGACACGCTGAATACCATTCTGAGGATGGTTTCTTAGCGGGTAAATGTTTATCTAATGTCACATCTGGTTTAGCCGATGGTGGTAAAGGTGGTTTTATTAAGCACTTTGCTCTTAACGATACTGAATATCACCGTGTTGGTTTATTCACATGGTGCACAGAACAAGCTCTTAGAGAAATCTATTTAAGACCATTTGAAGAATCAGTTAAAAATGGTAAGGCCTCCGCTTTAATGAGTTCCTTTAATAGAATCGGTGCTATTTGGACTGGTGGTTCTCAAGCTTTAATGCAAGGCGTCCTTAGAAACGAATGGGGCTTTAAAGGTATGACCATTACTGACTATACAGAAAATGGCACCTTACAAGACGCTAACCAACAATGGAGAGCGGGCGGTAACTATATCTTAGCGTCCTCTAACTGGACAAACAAAAATGAAGATCAAGCCACCACAAGATATAAATGGAGACTTAGAGAATCCGCTAAACAAGTTATCTATGGTACATTAAAGCCAAAATACGATAACTTCTTATATAACAGTGATACATCCCATAAAGCGATTATCTCGACAAGTAAATCCCCATGGGTGTGGTGGAAACCGTTATTACACTGTGCTGAAGGTTTAGTCATTGTTATCTTCGCCTTTGGTTGTGTATGCGCGTTATTACCAACCAATCCTGAATTTAGAGCCCATCTCTTCGGAAAGAAAAAAGATGATGGACCTGAGGCTGAATAAAGAAAGGAGGATATGAAGTTATGAAAAAATTTGCTACATGGTGTTTAAATCACCTCGGACTCCTCCTTGGTATCGTCGTATTTGTGGTAACATTTGCCGTTATCGGTGGTGTGATGCTTAATTCACATAATGCCTATATTGAATACGAAAAGAAATTCAACGAAGCTGATCTTGAACTTAGAAGTAATTCTCCAGCGCAAGCGCAGTTCATTGAATTCCAAGATGATTACAAATCAGAGTATAAGAACAAGTTAGAATTATTCGCTGATGAATTAAAAGTGACAACCACTCAAGAAGAATATATGGTTGATGACTATATCGACTTAACTAGTAGAGGTGGCACTGTTTCCATTAAATTATCATTAGATGAAAGATCATTTGTCGATATTGACCTATTGCTCTCTTCAGAATATAAAACCGAAGTAGCGGGTGAAGAAGGTGAAGATCCAACTGAAGAATATGGTGTTAAAGATTTATTAAATAATGTCACCTTCGTTGTTAACGGTGAAAACATGGAAGAAGATGACGTTAATCTTCAAAATGGTGGAGATGGACCTGAATTCCATCATCTCATCATGGGTGGATTTGCCCTTCCAGAAGGTGAAGTTACTTTAGAGATTAAGAGTAACTCAGGTAAAAACGCCTTAATGCCACAAATCCAAAAGATTTCCTTCTTCTCAAGTGCAGTTCTTAGTGTCACTGAAGAAGCTGAAGAATAATTAATCGTCAATAAAAGAAAGCGATGTCCGATTGGATGTCGCTTTTTTTATTTTTTCCGTACTTTTTTCAAAAAACTCCCCTATAGGTAATAGTAGGAGGCCTATAGAGAAATAATTGAACACATAATTATATTCTAATTACAAAATAAGTATGCTATCATTTGAGCGGGACAAAGAAAAAGAAAAAAAGAATTTAATAAAACACAAGGTTGATTTCAATGAAGCGTCAACAGTATTTCTAGATGAGGAAGGCTTATTGATGTCTGATCCTGATCATAGTAAAAATGAAGAAAGATATTTGCTCCTAGGCATGAGCAATAAAGGCAACATTTTAATTGTTAGTCATTGTTATAGAGGCAAAGAAGAGATAATAAGAATCATTTCCGCTAGAAAGGCTAACAAACGAGAAGCAAGGAGTTATATAGATAGAAAGGTGAATTAAAATGAGAAATAATTATGATTTTACAAACGCCACAAAGAATCCATATGCAAAAAAGTTGAAAAAGCAAATTACTATTAATATTGATGAAGAAGCAATTGAATACTTTAAAGCTTTAGCTAATGAAACAGGCATCTCTTATCAAAATTTGATTAACTATTACTTAATCGATTGCGCAAAAAATAAGAAAAAACTATGTTTCGAATGGAAATAAAAATTAAAACTTGCACGATAAAATGAGAGTGCTAAACTTAAAGACAAGAAAAATATGATGAACAGAGCATTTTATTATTTCTATAGCTATTATTATCCAAGAGGTAATCAATAATCTTGGCCTTTTAGCTATTGGGTGTTATTGATTACCTGAACTAGTAAATCAGTGACACCGATAATAAAACTTAAAAAGATTTAATAAATGGTGTCACAAAATGGCACCATTTTTATTTAATCATTAGGAGGACACTACAATGAAAAAGATTAAATTATTCGCTCTATTACCATTATTATTTACACCATTAATGATGACTGGTTGCCAAGCAAACAGTAATGTCAAAACAATTGGTATTTGCCAATTCGTTGCTCACCCCGCTTTAGATGCTGCAACAGAAGGTTTTAAAGCCGCTGTCGAAGAAGGCTTAGGAAAAGCCAATGTCAAATTCGATGTGCAAGAAGCTGCTGCGGATGCTGCGGCATGCGTCACAATTGCTAACTCTTTTGTTAACAAGAACGTTGATCTCATCATGGCTAACGCTACTCCAGCTTTACAAGCTTGTGCTAACTCAACATTATCTATTCCTATTTTAGGTACATCAGTTACTGAATATGGTGTGGCCTTATCAATTAAAGATTTTAGCGGTACTGTTGGTGGTAATGTCAGTGGTACATCTGACTTAGCGCCTTTAGACGGTCAAGCCAATATGGTGACTGAATTATTCCCTAGTGCTAAGAAAGTTGGTTTATTATTCTGTTCTGCTGAAGCTAACTCAATTTATCAAATTGACACCGTAGAAGGCCTTTTAAAGGAAAAGGGCTTATCTACCGAAAGAATATCTTTCGCCGATTCTAATGAGCTTCAAAGCGTATTATCTGGTAAAGTAAGCGGTTTAGATGTCTTATATATTCCTACAGACAATGTCTGTGCGGATAATGTCAGTGTAATTGATGCGATTTGTCGACCAATTAAACTTCCAATTATCTGTGGTGAAGAAAACTTATGCAAAGGATGTGGTGTGGCCACATTATCAATTGACTACTTCAACTTAGGTAAGAAGACTGGTCAAATGGCAGTTGAAATCTTAAAAGATGGTAAAGATATTTCTAAAATGCCAATTGCTTACGATGAAAATCCAGTTAAAAAATTCAACAAGGCTATTTGTGAAGATTTAGGCCTCTCTGCTCCAGAAGGTTACGTTGAGATCGCTTAATGTTTCTAAATTATTTAGGAACTCTTCCTGGCGCAGTTACTCTCGGACTTATTTGGGGAGTAATGGCGTTAGGTGTCTTCATTACTTATAAAGTATTAGATATTCCAGATTTAACTGTTGACGGATCATTTGCAACCGGTGGGGCAGTGTGTGCAATTGTAATCGTTAATGGTGGTAGTTTCTGGCTTGGCATATTACTCGGCTTTTTAGCTGGTGTATTATGTGGGCTTGTTACTGGATTATTACATACCTTACTTGGTATACCTCCTATTTTAGCGGGTATCTTAACTCAATTAACTTTATGGTCCATTAATCTAAAAATAATGGGTAGTCATTCTAATACATCCATTTCCGCGAGATCATTTGAAGTTTTATTTTCACAGTTAAATGTCTATGATGCTTTATGGAAAATAGCGATTATTGTCGTTATTCTAGTTGTTGGATTCTATATTTTCTTTGGTACAGAACTAGGTGCTTCTATTAGAGCCACTGGTAATAACCCAAGAATGTCTAGAGCGCAAGGTATTAACACTAAATTCAATATCGTTTTAGGCTTAATGCTTTCTAATGGTATTGTCGCTTTAAGTGGTGCCTTACTCGCTCAATATCAAGGATTCGCTGACATCAATATGGGTAGAGGCGCGATTGTTATTGGTTTATGTGCAGTCGTCATTGGTGCGGCCATAACTAAACACATCTCTCCTAACTTCTTAATTAGAATGAGTGGTGTTGTTTTAGGAGCGGTCATCTATTATTTCGTTTATCAAACTGTTGTCTTCCTCGGATTTGATACCGATTTATTAAAGATGCTCGCTGCGATTGTTGTGGCCATATTCTTAGGCGGACCATACTTATATAAGAAGTACTTTTCTAAATGGATTAAACATAAAAGAAAAGACGAATTAAATGTGGAAGTGAGGGAATAATTATGATTGAGATTAGAAACTTACTTAAAACATTTGATAATGGTTCAGATAGCAAAACAGTGGCTATCAATCATTTGAATTTAACATTAAAAGAAGGTGACTTTGTCACAATTATCGGTGGTAATGGCGCGGGTAAATCAACGCTTATGAACATTATCACAGGTAGTGTCCCCCAAGACGAAGGCGAGATTCTTTTAAATAACAACGATATATCTAAGTTACACGAATACCAAAGAGCCCCATACTTTGGTCACGTGTTCCAAGACCCAATGGTGGGTACTGCGACTGATATGACTGTTATCGAAAATCTTGCCCTCGCCTATGGTAGGGGAAAAAGAAGATCACTCTTTAGATGGTCATATAAAAAGAATGATGTTGATTTCTTTATTAACGAACTTAAAACATTAGGTTTAGGTTTAGAAGATCGCTTATATCAAAAAGTTGGCTTATTAAGCGGTGGTCAAAGACAAGCTTTAACTCTGTTAATGGCGACGATTCGTAGCCTTCCTTCCTATCACAAAATTAAAAAGGATTATGTCAGATTCTTTGATGGGGATAAGAAAACCGCTAAAGAAGAGATTAATAAAGCTTTTAAAGAAGTTTTTGATGAATTTAAAGTTCAAAAGAATGAAGTTAATAGTGATTCTTCTCTTTCAAAAGAAGAAAAGAAAGCTAAATTAAATGAACTTAAGTTTGCTTTAGATAAAAAACTTAGATCTTATGACGTCACTAAGCCAGTTCTTCTATTAGATGAACATACCGCCGCTTTAGATCCTAAGACTGCCGAAAAGGTTTTAGAAGTCACTGATAAGATTGTTAAAGAAAATAATTTAACAACTATTATGATTACCCACAACATGAAAGATGCGATTAAATATGGCAATCGCTTAATCATGATGAGTAAAGGTAAGATTGTCGCTGACATCAAAGGTGAAGAGAAAAAGAATCTCACTATCGAAACTCTTTTAGATATGTTTGTCACACATAGTGGTAATGATATGCTATCTGACTCCGCAATTTTAGGGGACTAGTTATTTTACGCATGCGTTTTGTTAGACAAGTTATAAAATTTGGTATAATATCTTTGTGCTATGAAAATCGCTTTATCCGCTGAATCGACATTAGATCTCTCAAAAGAGTTGCTACAAAAATACGATATTAACGTATTACCATTTACCGTATTACTTGGCGAGAACGAATATAAAGATGGAGAAATTACTGGTCCAGATATCTTTGATTATGTGGACAAGAATAAAATTCTCCCACGTACATGCGCTATTAATGAATATCAATATAGAGATTATTTTAGAAGCTTCTTAGAAAATGGTTATGACGCTGTCATCCATATTTCCTTAAGTAGTGGCATTTCTTCTTCTTATGATAATGCTGAAAAAGCTTCTCATAAGTTTGATAACGTTTATGTTATTGACTCTGCTAGCTTATCAACTGGTATTGCTCTTGAAGTGATCTATGCTCGTAAACTCATTGATAAGGGTTTAGATGCTAAAGAAGTCGTTGAGAAAGTTAAAGCACGTATT
>Ga0247611_10003569_pt1 | contig 22831 bp, 19 predicted proteins | sample 177DNAGHGhighgp2_FD_192422 | JGI IMG/M metagenome (GOLD analysis project Ga0247611, IMG submission 192422) | Sheep rumen microbial communities from Palmerston North, Manawatu-Wanganui, New Zealand - 1770 DNA GHGhigh gp2 | ecosystem: Host-associated > Mammals > Digestive system > Stomach > Rumen... | reverse complement strand
CGTGCGCGGTATAACGCTTGGGCGCGACGACCGCATTATCGGTATGTCGATGTTGAACCGTGGCGAATCTGATTCCGCGGTGCGTGCGGCATATGTGAAACAAAGCCGCGCCGCGCGGCGTGCCGCCACAGGCATAGAAGAAGAGGCCGACAACGAAGAAGAAACAACAACGCTTGTCCTGGACGACGCGAAAATGGCGGAATTGGCGGCACGCGAAGAATTCATTTTGACGATTTCTGAAAACGGATTTGGAAAGCGCACCAGTTCGTATGAATATCGCCTAACGCATCGTGGCGGTGGCGGTTTTGCAAATATCAAACTTGGCGGGAAAAATACCGCGGTGGCGGGTTCGTTCCCGGTTGCCCCGGACAACGATGTTATAATGGTGACGGACGGCGGAAAAATTATCCGCACGCCCGCATCGGACATTCGTATCGCCGGACGCAGCACCGCTGGTGTGACACTGTTCCGCACGGCGGAAAATGAAAAGGTTATGTCGGCAATATCTATTGAATCGGACGGCGCGGACGAAACCGAAACAGAAGAAGTGACGAATGGATAACGAATACTTTGCATCGATAAATACGGTGTCCCAAGAACTTGGGATACCGGCGTATACACTTCGTTATTGGGAAAAACAATTCCCATCCGTTGTGCGCCCCGTTGCGGGTGCGGGCGGGCGGCGGTATTATCGCGCCGAAATGGTTGCGCGCCTGCGCACGATAAAGGATTTATTGTATAACCGGGGGCTTACCATCGCGGGGGTCAAAAAAATGATACGCAGTGGTGAATTTTCTGCGATTGATTCGAATGCGTCTTGGACACCGGTGCCACGCCCACGACCTGCATTGCGTCCCGAACCTCGCGCGCAAAGTTTCGACCCAGAATCGCGGTTGCAAAGTGTATATGATAACTTTATGAACGAACGCCCCGCGGGTGCCACATCAATTGATTTAACAAAATTGGATATTGCGGTCGATTTACTGCACCAGGCGCGCGAACTGCTAAATTAAAAGGATTAGAAATGGCGGAAAAAATTGAAATGAATGGCATGACATATATGACAAAAGAGGAAAAGCAGCTTCTTGGAACGTTGAAACAACATCCAACAAGGATATTAACTTTACCACATTGTCCATCCGAAGAATTTTTATTAATGGCGGTTTTAGAAAATCCGTATATCATACGCTTTGTTACAAATCAAAGTTTTTGGTTGCGTATGTTGGCACTTGTGTTGGACAAAGGTGTGGAACAATATGTGAACTGTATAACACCAGAAATGGCAAAAGTCATTAAATCGAAACAGCCTGTTAAAATCACAGATTTAAATATGCCACAGTGGTTATTGGAATATACGCAAACGCGATGAACGTTATGAAATTTGGCTTTGCCGCCAAACACCTGTACCCCCGAAAAAGGTAAGGATATCAAATGAATATTGTTTTTTGTCATGGGGTCATGGGCCCAGATGAAAAATGGCGCGCCTATGATATGACATTTGGATGGAAAAACTGGTTGCAGTTTATGGTTGAACTTCAACACGATGTTATTATGCAAACACCAAAATTCCCACACGCCCATGCTTTACTTATGAAATATGACGAATGGGAAAGGATAATGGACCGACAAGATATAACCGATGATACTGTTTTGATTGGGCATTCTGCGGGTGGTGGTTTTATACTGAAATATTTATCAATGCACCCGGAATTGGGGGCTAGACAAGTTATCTTGGTCGCACCATGGATTGATACGGAAGATTTCCAACCATTTGGGTTTTACAAAGGTTTAAAGTTAAATAATAACATTGTGGCACAAACGGAAATGGGTGTTGATTTGATGATTTCTGATGATGATATGCCACATATCAAAAGCAGTTTTGAAAAAATAACGGAAAATATATCGGAAATAAGTGTTCATAAATTTTCCAATCGTGGTCACTTTACCGATTCCGAATTACCAGAAATCATGCCGATTATAAAATGGTAACGTCATTTGTAAAAATAAAATCCGGCCAAGGCCGAATTTAATTTTTATCATATTTTTTGGGATCGAATCCACATGTCATAATGAGTGCAAACCCGAATTGTCGTAAAACGCAAACGCGATGAACGTTATGAAATTTGGCTTTGCCGCCGAACACCTGTACCCGCGAAAAAGGTAAAAATTTTCAATGATGAAATCGGATGGCATCCGCCTGCGCTGGTGCTTAATCGCGTTAAAATAATAATCGGTTTGTGTGAATTATTTTCGAAAAACGTGCTGGCTACGGCGCGATGCTCAAATTTCTTAATTGTGCGCGTTGCGCGCAATAACGAAATTTGGCAGTCCCAACGGGAATCGAACCCGTGTTACCGGAATGAGAATCCGATGTCCTAACCGCTAGACGATGGGACCGGCGAAACAAGGTCCCATTGTCGTTTTGTCATTCTGGCGCAGGCCAGAACGATGGGACCGGCGAAACAGAACAATTTTAACCAATTTATTTTATTTTTCAACCTGTTTTGAAAATAGTTTAAGTGGTTATTCCAGAATGCGCAAGCCCCGCCCTTGCGGCGGGGCCGGCAAGCGCGAGTGTTAACGAAGTGCGCGCCGGGGGCGGGTAAATCATCCCGCCCGCGGTTATCACCCACGAAATTTTTCAAATTTTGCGGTGCCCGATACGCATCCATCCCTTCGCAAAGCAAAGGGGAACAACCCGCCCGCGATTTGACCATCGCTATCGCTCGGTCGAAGGGCGGGGCGTATCAAAAAATACCCCTTGCGTTTTTTGTGGCATTGCACCACAATAGGACTGTTTGTATCGTGGGGGAATATTCATATGAAAAAGTCAGAAACGCAAAATAATTTTATGCCAAAAACTTTACTTGGGTTTTATAGAAAGGTATTTAATGGTATGTGGTGGTCGTTGATCGCCACGTGGGGGTTGCGTTTAATTGGTGGATTTGGTGCCGTATTATGGCCAAATTATCAGCGCTGGATTGTGGCGATGTTGGAAAACGCGCCGGCCGGCGTGAATTTATTAAAATATTGTTTGCCTACAATTTTGCTTATTGTTGGTTTGAACTTGACTGAAGACACCATACACATAATGCGTGGTTGGGTGCTTGCAAGATTTGAACCGCGGGTTCAAAGAAAAGTGTCCGAGAATTTAACAGATTATGTGCATGGTCAATCAATGTCGTTTTGGATAAATCGTATGGCCGGACAAGTATATTCACGTATAGGTGACATTTCTTCAGGAATTCGAACTATTATATTTGATATATGGAATATATTCGTTATGTTAGTAATGGTTTTTATAAATTCAATTGCACTTTTCGGTGTAAATAAATACGTCGCATGGTCGTTTTTGTTTATATTCGTGGCACGCGTTATATTTATGTGGTATATGCGAAAACCAATTAAACGGACATCAAAAGAATCCGCAGATGTAAACGCTAAACTTACCGGAAAATTGGTGGACAGTTTTTCTAACGCAACCAATGTAAAACTTTTTGCGGGCGTTGCGCGTGAACATAATTATATGTCGCCAATTCGTGCGGAAAGAATAACCGCGCAACGCAGTGCCAGTTTTTGGCAAAGATTTTCGTTTTGGACACCGGGTATCCTGTGGGATATTATGTTTGGAACAACTTTGGTGCTGTGTGTCTATTTGTATGCGCACGGAACAATGACCTTGGCTGATGTTGTTTATTCTATATCCGTGTACCTTATGGTTATGGGACAAATTGGTGGAATTATGGAAAGTATTCCGAATATCATCGAACGCATGTCGGCGGCTGGTAAGGCGTATTCCGACTTGGTCGTACCGATTACCGTTACCGATACCCCGAATGCGCCGGATTTGGTTGTTAAACGTGGCAAAATCGAATTCAAAAATGTTTCGTTCAAATATAAAAATAAATATGTCTTGCGCGATTTAACACTTACAATCCGGCCCGGTGAACGCGTTGGAATCGTTGGGCCGTCGGGCGCGGGGAAAACGACACTTGTAAATTTACTGATGCGTTTTTACGATGTTGCACATGGTGAAATTTTAATTGATGGCACCGATATTCGCACGATAACCCAGCAATCTTTGCGTGAAAATATATCATTTATTCCCCAAGACCCCGCGATGTTCAATCGGACGATTCGTGAAAATATCGCGTATGGTCGCCCCGACGCAACCATCGCGGAAATCAAAAATGCGGCGCGTTTCGCATCGGCGGATAAATTCATCAGTGGCACGGAAAAGAAATACGATACACTGGTTGGCGACCGCGGAATAAAAATGTCGGGTGGTCAACGTCAACGCATCGCAATCGCACGCGCGTTTTTGAAAGATGCACCGATTTTGATATTGGACGAGGCGACATCCGCCCTTGACAGTGAAACCGAGGTTGCAATTCAACATTCGTTCGAAAAACTTTCGCACGACCGAACAACAATCGCGATTGCACATCGACTTTCGACATTGCGAAATATGGATAGAATTGTTGTTTTGGACAATGGCAAAATTGTTGAATCCGGCACACATAATGCGCTGTTGCGACGCGGTGGCGAATACGCACGACTTTGGAAAATGCAATCCGGCGGATTTTTACAGGAAGAAAAATAAAGTTCCGTCATACCGCTGTAAAGCGGTATCTTGTTGCCATATTCGTAGAATAATTCTCTGCAACTCCGCGTAGGCCCCGCTTTTCAGCGGGGTGACGCATCTCACTAACCACTACCCACTAACACTATTCACTAATTTCCTGTTGACCCGTGACACATTTTTTTAATAACATAAAAAGCATGAGGAAAATTTTATCTTTTATTATTGCGGTTTTACTTTGTGGCGGCGCGTTTGCGGCGGATTATCGTGCGGCACTGGTTGCGGATATGGACACGGGCCGTGTGATTTTTTCCGAACATGCGAACGATGCGAATTATCCCGCAAGTTTGACCAAGATTATGACATTGTATTTGACATTTGATGCACTGGAACACGGGCGTTTGCATTTGGATGATTATTTGATTGTGTCGCAAAGTGCCGCCGCCGCGCCGTCTGTGAAACTGGGGCTTGCCGCCGGTTCCAAGATTCGTGTCGAAGATGCGATAATCGCACTTGCGGTATACAGTGCGAACGATGTCGCGCGGGTACTCGCCGAAAACCTTAAGGGCGGCAAAGAGGGAACGTTTGCATCGTTGATGACGCGTGTCGCGCGCGAAATCGGCCTGTCGCATACGAATTTTGAAAATTCATCCGGTTTGCCGGACGACGACCATTTATCCACCGCGCGTGATATTGCGTTGCTGTCCATGGCGGTTTATAAGCATTTCCCACAGTATTGGAAATATTTTGGAATAAAAACGTGGACCTATAACGGAAAAACATACACGAACGGAAATCGATTGTTGGAAACATATCCGGGGTGCGATGGTATGAAAACGGGCTATACGGATAAATCAAAGTATTCGTTGGTTGCAACGGCGGCGCGTGGGGGGCATCACTTGCTGTCGGTTGTATTGGGGGCGGAAAACAAGGATGTTCGTGCGACGGTATCAACGCGTCTGTTGAATCGTGGTTTCGAAACATATGGTATCGGTGCGGCGGCAAACTATACCGTTGAACCCGCGCCTGTGACATCGCCCATCGTCCAAAAATACGCGGATGATGCACCAAGGGTTGCGCCGGTGAGCACACCGACCTATGCGACCGGCGGCGTTGGTGTTCAATTTGGTGCGTTCGGCAGTACGGATTCCGCAAACGCGATGATTGCGCGTGTTAAAAATGCGACCGGTGCGACGGCACATTTGGAACCGAACGGGGCGGGGCTTTATCGTGTGCGTGTGACGGGACTTTCCGAATCCGCGGCCCAAAACTTAAAAAATCGCGCATCGTCCGCGGGAATTGATTGCTATGTGTTTCATTGATTGATATTATACGGTTATGAATCCAAAGATTGAAAAACTTATTAAACAATTTGCAAAACTGCCACGTGTGGGAAATCGGGCGGCGCAACGCATTGTGTTGGCACTGTTGCAAGATAAAACCGGCCGCATCGAAAAATTGGTTGAAGCATTGGTTGATGCAAATGAAAATATACACGCATGCCCGGTGTGTGGGGTGCTGACCGATAGGGGGGCGGAAAAATGCGAATACTGTCGCGATATGCGGCGTGCGAATAATATGCTATGCGTGGTGCGTGATTTATCAGATGTTTGGACACTTGAAAAATCGGGTGTGTTTGGCGGACGTTATCATATAATTGGCGGTTTGCTTTCGGGCGTTGCGGGAATTACACCCGAAGATTTGAATTTGGCGAATTTATCGGCGCGAATTGCGGACGAAAAAATCACGGAAATTATTTTTGCGTTACCAAACACTATCGAAGGCAAAACGACCCAGCAATATATTATGTCGATAATTGATAAAGAAAATATAAAGTTTTCCGAACTTGCGTCGGGTGTGCCGTTGGGCGGTGAACTGGATTATATCGATGACGGCACATTATCGTTGGCATTTGGGGGGCGGCGCACAATATGATGGATAAAATTTCATCTTTGCCGCCGGTGTCGGAAATGATGCGCGATGCGGGGTTGGAACCGAAAAAGCAATTCGGCCAAAATTTTTTGTTTGACCTAAATTTAACCGGCCGTATCGCACGCGCCGTCCCAGATTTAGAACACACAACAATTATCGAAATTGGTCCCGGACCGGGCGGCCTTACACGGGCATTATTACACGCGGGTGCGCGACGCGTAATCGCAATTGAAAAAGATAAAACCACCGAACCAATTTTGTCGCAAATTGAATCCGCCGCAAATGGTCGGTTGCGTGTTATCTATGATGATGCGTTGCGTGTCGATATGAAAAAAGTTGCGGGTGGTGAATTTTCCATTTGTGCAAATTTGCCTTATAATGTCGGCACGGAATTATTGGTAAATTGGTTGCAAGATATTGCGAATGGCGCACCAATAAAATCAATGACACTAATGTTTCAACGCGAAGTTGCGGAAAGAATCGTTGCAAAAATGGGTGACGATGCGTATGGTCGTTTGGCGGTTTTAACGTCGACCGTTTCGGACGCAAAAATTTTGTTCGGCGTGCCATCAACCGCGTTTGTGCCACGGCCACGGGTGGAAAGCGCGGTTGTGCAAATAATTCCGAACACCGCAAAGATAAAAAAAATTGAAAACATTTCGGCACTTGAAAATTTAACCGCAAAACTTTTTGGAATGCGGCGAAAAATGATTCGCGGAATTATGCGCGATGTTGATTGGGAAAGTTTTGGTTTGTCGGGAACGGAACGCGCCGAAGATTTAACGGCGGAAAAATTTCTTGAACTTTCAAAAAAACTTGTTGCATAAACACCGCAAATTTTTGCTATAATAAATCACGAGTCGTACGGAGAGAGAATTGTCTTTATCGGTCCTGATATTTTTTGCGATGATTTTTGTGCTGGTGTTCTTGCTGCGCACATTGCGTGTTGGGGCATTGGTTGCATTTTTGGTCGCCGGTATGATATCGGGACCATATATTTTGGATTTGTTTCAACTGAATTCTACATGGACATTTCTTGGCGACCTTGGGATTTTATTTTTGTGGTTCACCATCGGTTTGGAAATAAATATAAAGCGCCTTTGGCAAATGCGGCGAACAATTTTTGGTTTTGGCGCAACCCAGGTTTTAATGGTTGCGATAATGTTATTTCCGATTCTGTTTGGCATTACCACTTGGTCGGTGATTGGCGCAATTACAATTTCGCTTTTGTTCGCGATGTCCAGTACGTCCGAAGACCTGCAATTACTAACCGACCGTAACCAGTTAAACACGACAATGGGACATCAAACATTTTCAATTTTGTTGTTCCAAGATTTATTGTCGATTCCGCTTCTTGCCATGTTGCCGGTGTTTGCCGGGCGTTCTTTCAACCTTGGGGCAACATTGATTGATGTCACGGTGACATCGGTCACATTGATTTTGGGTGTTGTTGTAATCGGCCGTTTTGTTTTGAATCCGGTGCTAAAACGCGTGGCAAAATTAAAATCCAAAGAGGCATTTTTACTTGCCATCATGTTAAACATCGCACTTTGGGCGGTGTTGATGAACCTTTTGGGATTGCCGACGGGACTTGGTGCATTTTTGGCGGGTATGCTAATGTCTGAAACAATATACAGTCACCAGGTCCGCGCAGAAATCGACCCATATGCATTATTGTTTTTGTCGTTATTCTTTATATCGCTTGGGATGGGATTGAATCTTGAAGTGCTGATGCGGAATTGGTATTTGGTTATTGGCGGTATGGTTGGATTGGTTTTTATAAAATTCTTTGCGCTGTTTATGGTGTCGCGCGTGCGTGGCATTCCGGTTTTTGATGCGCGCCTTATCGCATTGGTGTTAAGCCAGGGCGGCGAATTCGCGTTGCTGATGTTTCAGACAATGAAAACCAGTGGCATTTCCGCCGTGCCCGCCGCGGACCAAGAAATTTTGACCGCGATAATAATCTTGTCGATGGTGTCAACGCCGTTCTTGCTAACCTTGCACGATAAAATTTTCCGTTCGAAAAAAATGTTTGCACGTTCGCGTATGCGCCAATTAAACGCAACCGACAATGAAACAAAACCCGAAGTTTTAATATGTGGCTTCGGTCGTGTGGGTCAAATAATTGCGCATGTTTTGCGTGCGCGAAAAATACCATACGTCGCACTTGATTTGGATGTAAACGCGGTCATGCTTGGGCGTGAACATGGGTACAATGTATTTTATGGCGACAGCACGAATCACACGGTTTTGCGTGAATTTGGTTTGGCATCGCGTCGCGTGCGTGCGGTTGTTGTTGCACTTGATAATGCGGCGACCGCGCGTAATGCGGTTTTGACAATAAGGGGCATCGCACCAAAGGTGAAAATTTTTGCACGTGCGCGCAATTTGTGTGAATCACGCGCACTGACCAACGAAGGCGTCGAAGAAGCATGGCCGGAAACAGTGGAATCTTCGTTGATGTTGGCGCACGGGGTTTTGGAAAAACTTGGTGTGTCCGATGAAATAATTTCCCGCACATTGCAAGAAATGCGCAGTGAAAATTATTCGAAACTTGATAGCGCAATCGCGGCAAAAAACAATTAAAAAAAATCACCACGCGCACGTTGTTTTTATGTTTGCTTTTATTTATCTATCTTGCTATATTGTGCAAAACCTTTACAAAGGAAAGAAAAATGAAAAAATCACTGTGGGCAATTATCGCGATAATCGCAATCGTTCTGGTTGACCAAATTACCAAAATTTGGATACTAAATAAATTTATGCATATTTTAAATTATGCTGTCCAACCTGGTGCCCCATTTATTGCAAATAAATGGGATATAATTCCGCATCCAATGATGCCGAGTGTAGATGCGACTTATTATATAACAGATTTTTTCAATATCGTTTTTACTTGGAACCCAGGAACCGCTTTTTCTTTTTTACAAAAATTCGGAGAAGCAAGACCATTGGTAATAACACTTGCGACAGGTGTGATAATTGCCTTAATTTCGTATTACCTGTTTGCGCATGCAAAGAACTATGAACGTTGGCCACTGATTTTAATCATAGGTGGTGCACTTGGAAACTTAATAGATAGAATCCGTTTCGGGGCTGTTATCGATTTCCTTTACTTCCACGTAGGTGGATGGAATTGGCCGGCATTTAATGTCGCGGACAGCTTTATTACCGTTGGTGTTTTGCTTTACATTTTGAATTGGTGGTTGGCGCGCCGTCGTTGTATGCGTAATTTAAAAGGATAAAAAATGGTAAAATTTCTTGATAACAATAATTCGGGGTTTGCGGCATGGAACGCAAATCGTAATGCAACCACAAAGCCAAAATCAAAATTCGGCGGATTTTTGTGGTGGTTCATTTTGTTCATTGGGTCTTGGTGGCTAATAGGTATGTGGACATCGCCAAAAAATGCGCCCGCACCAACCGATGCAGATGTTGCGATTATTTCGGCAACCACCACCGATACGCCGGCGCATAAAATTTCTTCGGATAAAATCGTTGCGGATGTGCGCGGCCTGCGTATTTCAAATGTTGCATTGACGGACTTTGCGGCGACATCGGATACGGAATCCGAACGCGTAAAGTTGCTTGGTGCGGAAAATGATTTCTTGGAGGTCGGTCTGAACGCGACCGGCACAACCGCGCCGGACGTGAATACGGTATGGCAAGACAGTGCGGGTAAAATGACCTGGCGCAATTCGGACGGTGTTGTATTCACGCGCGACATAAGCGTCGATGGATATTTGGTCACGATTACCGACAGTGTCGAAAACAATACCGCGCGCGATATTTCCTTTGCGCAGTATGCGCGCATTGTGCGCGGGGCCGCGCCTTCTTCGGCGGGCGTTGCAACGGGCGCGGTCACGAATACAAATTCGCACGTGCGTTATGTTGATTGGGGAAAAATGGCCAAGAAATCTTATGTCTATTCCACGACAAATGGTTTTATCGGGTTTGCAGACCAATACTGGCAAACAATTGCAAACATAAAATCGCCTGACCAAACGATGCGCGTGAAATCAATCGCGGATAAATATGTTGCGGATTCCACCGCGGCGCCGATTGTCGTTAAACCGAACGACACCGGTGTTTTCACAACGACGGTTTTTGCCGGCCCCCGTGAACAACGCGTTTTGGATACGGCGGAAACAACGATTCCCGGAATTGGTGAAACATTGGATTACGGGTGGTTTTGGTTCTTTGCACGGCCATTACTGTGGGCGTTAAACATTTTGAATTCGTTCGTGATGAATTACGGTGTTGCGATAATCTTGCTGACCATAGTATTGCGGTTGCTGATGTGGCCACTTACGCGCAAGTCATATGTGTCGTCGATAAAGATGCAACAGATGCAGCCGGAATTAAAACGCATACAAAAACTTTACGCGAACGACAAAGTGCGTTTGCAAATGGAAATGATGAACCTGTATCGCACGCATAAAACTTCGCCGATGTCGGGGTGTTTACCGATGCTGATTCAGATTCCGATTTTCTTTGCGTTGTATAAAGCATTGCTTGTTTCGGTGAATATGCGAAACGCGCATTTCCTGTGGATAAATGATTTGGCGGCGATGGACCCATACTTTATTTTGCCGATACTTATGGGTTTAACAATGTGGTTGCAACAATACATGCAAACCGGCCGCACAAAGGCCGCGGATGCAAACGATGTTGCGGCACAAACGGGGCGCATGATGAAATGGTTGCCAATTATATTTACGATAATGTTCGCATGGATGCCGGCGGGATTGGTTTTGTATTGGACGGTATCAAACATTTTTGGCATAGTCCAAACATACATCATCAAACGCAGGTTGAATACGAAGTAAAAAAAGCCCGTCGTTATGACGGGCTTTTTCATTCCGAATAAAACCCCGCCCTTGCGGCGGGGTCGATGCGACCAAAGCGATAGCGATGGTCAAATCGGGGGCGGGTAAAAATATCCATCCGTCTCGCCCACTTTTTTTTGCGAAACAAGGGAACAACCCGCCCCCGCATCGCGCGAAATTTTTATTCGCGCTCTGCGGCCCCGCCGCAAGGGCGGGGCGATGGGGCATTTTCATTCCGATAACGCACGATAAAGCGCATCAGGCGTTTGTATAAACGGTGCGCGCATTTTAATTGCATCCTTGGCCATATTGACACAGGTCCAATTTTTTCGCGGGAAATTTCGTGGCAAATCACACGGCACATAAACAAAGCACCAACCGTATTTGCGAAGCATTTTCATATCCCGCGCCCGCAGAACAATTTTTTCAATATGTCCATGCGATATGAATTGATATAGTGTAAATTTCGCGCGCCCACGCACGATAACCGCACAGTGCCGAAACTTTTTACAAAATATATTTGGTAAAATTTTTGAAGATTTTTGTGCAAACCCAATAATAACCATATTAAAATCCTTTTCGTTTATTCAATCCAACCCTTGGCGCGGGCGGCCGCATCAATAACGCGCATCGCCGAATCCCACACGGCGGCGGCATGATTTTCGCGCCAAATATATTGGTGTGGTGCGCGCCGGCGATCACCGAATTCTTTGATGACCGACAATTGTTCGTCATTTAATTTCCCCGACAAATAAAGTTTTGTAATCATTGTTTCAACATCGACCAATTCGCACACGCGTCGTGTTGCCGCGTTCCCACGATATTGCCCAATATCATTACGCACAGATTTCGAATACAGAAACCAAAACCATATTTGTTCTGCGCTTTGAAATTTTTCCGGTGTTATATTAACTTGTGAATTATTCATTATAATTTCTCCTTTTTTTCTAATTCCTTTTAATATATAAAGACCCGATTGAGTTCGGTAAATAACTACAACCATAAATTGAAACAAAGTTTGAATTAGCGATTCGTTCAGTGGTTATAAATTTTTATCTGCGAATCGATAAACCCTTGGTTTTTTGATAAAAGGCGATGCATACGCATCGCCTCTCTCGCTTATGGCATAATGAATTTTTTTGCTATGTCATGTTAAAATCCTTTGGTTAAAAAAACCGCCATGCGGCGGTTTAGTTCGTTTTTTATGTGCATTAAAACACAATCGGTGGGAAACAATCGCCACCCGTATTCGGACAGCAATTAAACCCTTGGTCCCCCATATCGGTGTATGTTTCACCCGGACAGCATCCATTTGCATCCGGATTCGCGCCGCCGTCACATGTGATAACAGATGTATTTTGTTGTGCCGGCGCGGCGGGCGTTTCCTTTTTGAACGGATTCTTTATAGTGCCATCCGCATTATATTCAAGTCCAAGAACCTGGGTATTATATTCAACCGAACCTTGTGGAGTATTTTGTTGCATTTGTTGTTGCTGGTTTTGGAACACCGCTTCTTGCCGTGCATTATTGATTGCGTCGTAAGTTCCAAACGAACGACAATAAAAATCAACAGTTGTGAAACTATAGCCCTGATCATTCATATCTTTTAATGACGTTTTGTCAGATTTTGCATACCATGCACCATTACCACTAGGATCCTTAGTGCACCATTTATCTTTGATGCTATCAACCAACATAGAACGAACCTGACCTATTAATTCCTCGGTTGATTGCTTCTCTGTACTTAATTTTTGTGCTATTGGCCCTCGTTTCGATTCCGGGTAAGCCTTGATGGCACATTTTTTACCCCCAGCGGTATCCGGGTCCCCACATGTCACAAACAAATCAACCGGTGAAAATACGGTAATACGTGTCCCCGCGGCAATTGAAAAAGGTGGTGTTGTGTTATCCATAATATCGACCAATAACTTTGTTGCAACATTATTCCATGCGGTAATAATTTCATTTTTGGCAAGTTCCGACGAACGCACCGTTCCACTTTGAACAACGGTATTATTATCCAAATCAATCTGATTCACAAATGCATCAGACACCGGTGCAATCAAATTTACCGCCGCCGGCACAATAGCGGTCAGCATTGGCATAATAAATTGTTGCAAATAATCCGTACTGCCATGTCCAGGGACACCCTTGCGTCCTTGGGAATCCGCCGAAAACGGTTGTTTTCCTTCCTCGGTAAAATTAAATTCCACACCATCGGGACGAATAAATTGATACCATTGTATTTGCATACGCCCAACGGCTTTGTATGGTCCCGGCAAATCACCCGTCACATACCCCAGCATAAGCGTCCCGGTTGGAATAATCACCGTGCGACCATTATCGGAATAAACATTCCTATCGACCGTTGCACGTACCGGCAATCCACCTTCTAACATCGTTTTATCCGCCTGAATATCCGACACAATTGTTGCCGGAATTGGTTTATATTGACGCAATACAAACGTCCTATCATACGGCATAGATGAAAATACTCCACTTTTTTCACCGGAACCCAAATACATTTGTTCTTCCACGACATTCGGTGTCAAATTTACCCGTGCCATTCCGCCCTTGCCACTCGATTGACGCTGTGCGACCAAGGCGTTCAGTTCCGCATCCGTCAATTGCCGTGCCCGATTTCCGCGATTCTTTACCGACCGCGCGCCTAATGCGGGTAATTGGTCCGTAATGGTCAAACGAATATGTTCCGCATCCGACCCAATACGCCGCGCCGGATTATTTATATCCATAATATAACCCGTATCCGGATTATAAATTCCGGTCGGCGTTTTACAATTCACATCGGAAAACGGGTGATAGTAATACGCACCGCCGTCGGGTCTTATCCAACCCGCATGCACGCCGGATATATTGTATCCCGGAAAAGAAAATTCCGAACAACCCGTCCCCGTCATAGAACCGGTGGGCGTTGCGGCAACCGTTGTTTCCGGCCAATCATATGTCGGCATTTGCGTATTATTAAAATCAAATTCCGGCGAAATATCGTCCACATCTTTTTCAAAGTCATACGTTGGCTGTGGTTCAAAAATCGGGTCCGGTTCATATATTGGTTCGGGTTCCGGCGCGGGTTGTATCTTTAACGGTTCACGCGCACCAATAACAATAGTAATTGCGTTTGGTTCGTCACGTTCCACGCCCGTGGCAAAATCCGTCCATTTAATCGCAACATCAACATTGGTAATGGTAATCGGATGTTCAGGTTCGTATTTCAACCGTATCTTGCACGGCATATCCGCATCGATAATAGTATTTTCATTTGTGCATGTTTCGGTTGCCGAAATTCCTGCGGCATCGGTCGTATCGCCATCAACCACAACATTTACATCCGTCACCTGGACACGGGTATTTGCCGACACAGTATATTCAATTTCGCGCGATTCACCAACATCCGTATCAACCCAGTCAATCGGTTCATTCGGCGACACAATCAGTTCCGGCGTGACCGCCACCGGTGAATCAACGATTTCAACCTTTTTTGTATCCTTGCCCCGCGTTAGCATCACGAACAACGCAACCACAACAATGATTGCCACAATAAGCAAGAACCATTGCAACCCACGCGGCGAAGAATCATTTTCCATACTCATTACCAATTTCCCCTTGCAAAATAATTATTGAATCCGCACGACCTGGCAACTGGCGCCACTAAACTTTAACAATTGGTCACACAATTGCTGCGCGGTATCAATATCCGGCATTGGCCCGATACGCAACCGGTACAGCCGCGCCGCCGAAGATGTCGCCCCCAGTTCGCCAACGCCTTCTTCGTCAACGGCATAGAACACGCTGTCTTTATACTTATTCAATAACCCTTTGCCGTCATTACCACTGAATCGTGCAACCAATCCGGCCCAGTATTCATCCAATGCCTTGACACTGCTGTCGGAACGCAATTCAACGGCGACACCACCTTGGTTGCTGGTAATAAGTGGTATATTCGAATTCGGCAAATAAGACCCCGCGGTCACGCGTTCGGTTGGCATCATACTTATGCCACGTGTGCCATTGCCCATGGCCGGCGTATCATACGTGCCATACATCATCGCCCCCGTATTCATCGGCATCGCCGGCATGGTCGGCAACACAGCGGCATTTGGCACATTGCCAATATACGTCGGACTTGCGGTAAGGTTTCCATACCCCGCGTTTATCGCGGTCATATTGTCGTTATAAATCATATTGTTCAGTGAATTTCCCGACATCATACTTTGTGCAACGTTCGCTTCGGCCAACGCCATCACACTTGCGGTATCGGCAATCAAGAACGGCTTTGCGCGCTTTTTAATACAAACAATGCGTTGCCCACTGCGCAGAACCATATCGCCCACGGCCTCTACAATAAGCAACCGACCATCTTGACCATCGGTGCGGAACCCGACCGGCGATTCACCGCCTTCGACCAACAACGACACCACGGGACGTTGCGTCATTGAAATAACCTTGTCGCCAAAGTCAATATACGTAAACACACGGTCACGCCATACGCGTTCCGGTGCAATTACATAGTCGTCCGGATTCGGCACAAAGATATCCAAATCGAAACGGAATTCCGACGGATCAATCTTCATCGTTTTAATCCAATCGTAATCTTCGCCATCGACACCGATGCTGGTGCTTTTTGTATTTGTGTTTTTAAATATGGAATTCATCGCCCCGCCACTTGGTGCGGTTGCCGCGCCCGCCATGGGCAAACGGGCATTGCCATCCAAAACAACGTCAACCTGGGAATAGGTAATTTCGGACGCGTTCGACGGTTCACTGCGCAGATAGAAAGTATAAACATTTCCCGACTTTCCCGTCACAATCAAATTTGTATCCGAACCCATATTGTCCGGCGCGGGTGTAATGTAAAGCGTCCGCCCGCCTTGATTTCCATTGATTTGAAAGAACCCTTCGTTTCCGACAACCGCGTCTTCAATCTGTTCGCCCTTTGGCAGGTTTACCATCGTCACCATACCATTACGCAACTTTACCGGCAACACGGTCCCCGATTCCCACGCAAGTTGTGCGTATCCCGGTTTCAAACTGCCACTTGCCATATTTGCGTTTGGATTATCCCACGCGGCCTGAACACCATAGTTTCCGTCCAACGGCGCCGCCCACGCACCCGATGCAATAACACCTGCGCAAATTGCAAATCTAAAAATCCAAAGTGCTTTCATTTTTCCCTTCCTTTTCTTTGCGTATTTATTTTGATATCCAATTCAACGGGTCGTTCCCGTTCAACACCGTGTATTCCCTGACTTTCAGTCCCAACGGATTATTAAGGCGTTCGATCCAATCAATAATCCTGTCGTTATCTTTGGCCAAAACAACACGAATCTTATAGTCCTTTTTATTTGTCGGCCCACTGTTTGATTCACAGTAATATCGTATCGTCACGGTATATGTGTCTTCCTTTAATACCAACGGCGCACCAATAAATGTGACGGGGCATGTAAACGCAAAGTCCGGATAGTCACCAATAATCGCGTTATACATATCGGTCTGTGTGAACGCCTTGTAAACCGCGGGCGTGGACCACATTGCAACAACGCCACCATCGTTGCCCCACTTGCGCCGCATAATTGAAGTATTGCGTTCAACCTCGTTCCGGGCGCGGACATATTCCATAACGAACGCCTTTTTATATTCGTCCACGTTTTCATCACTTGCCGGCAATTCAGTAATTTGAATACTTGATGAATTTGCGGGCTTGGTCGTGATAAAGAAAATTTCGGGGCGATTTAGTGGAAACATTTTCCCCAGTGTCATAAACAATACAAACAGCACCACCGCCATTCCGGCGAATACAAACACAACCAATCTGGACAGCAAAACAGGCGGTTCTATGCGGTGTTGCAAGGTTCCTCTCCTAAACGTTTTTTTTGATTGTAGAAAAAATCTTGCAACCAATGCAAGCAAAAAAACACATTAAAAAAAATTGCAAAAAATTTTTTCCAAAAAAATGAAAAAAAGCACTTGACCCGATTCGATGAAATTTAGTAGCCTGGTATTAAAGAAATAGTTGTGTTTGTGTGCAAACGCACGGAAACCGGGCTTTCCGGCGCGAAAGGAAGGGAACGAAAACATGAAAGTTTTAACGTCGAGAGTTGTTTTGTGTACGATCGTATCTGTTTTTACGATTGGTTTTTCCGCATTGGCGGATAATACAATACCGGTGGCGGATTTCAAAACTGTGACGTCCAAAGCATATGTTGATTCATTGATATCCAATAATGATATTTCGGGTCACAAGGTTAATGGTGTTGCGTTGTCGAATGCGAATATAACACTTTATGGCCGGTCATCGACGGGGGCAACCACCGCAGCCAAAGCGGTCAAGGTTTATAATAGCGCCGAAGGTGATGTTACGATTGGTGCGCTTTCCACCGGTATGGTAATTGTTGTAAAACCGACATACACGGCAACAACGACCGCACCAACGACACTTAATGTAAATAGTCTTGGTGCCAAACCTATGCGATACAACGGTGCGGCAATTACGACCGCCGATGCGGCAAAGGTTTGGAACAAAGATAATCCGTCTATTTGGGTATATGATGGAACAAATTGGAATTTTGCCGGCGGTGGTAAAGGCACGGATAATCTGGTGTGGGGGGCATCTGAAACCACGTCAACAAATGCGTATGATACAACATTTGTTGGTGATACGGGTGCAACGGCAAACGCATGGCCGGCCGCCGATAAAACAAAAATTGTTGATACGTCCGCCCTTGCCAACGCATTGGCATTGAAACAAAATAAAATTGATGCACAAAATACAAGTTTGATTCCTGGACAACAGGTTATAAACGGTGTCCCTAGCAGTGTTATTGCCCCGACTGCCACACCTGGTGTGGTGCAACAGGTTGCGCTTTGGGACGCGGATGGTGGGGATTCTGCGTCATGGGATCTTGAAACTGCGTATGGTGTTGCAACCGAAAGAAGTGCGATTCGTCAATCTATTCCAACGGTTGGTGCTGTGGAAACTGGGTTGGCATTGAAACAAAATAAAATTCCGGTGGGGACAACACCGAATAATTTATACACGAATGGCAGTGTATTGACATATACCAATTCTGCCGGAACAGTCGGTGAAAAATATATTATAGATAGTAATATGTTCATTGATTTGGTCGATGGAATTGAAAACTGGACCAATGATTATCAAAATATGCTTGTAAATGCCGGTGATATCGGATCAATGTTGCAAAGGCTTGATTGGTCCAGTACCCAAAGCGCTGCAATCAATGCATATAATTCAACATTTGGAAACGGTACAAATCAATGGGCGGGAAACAGCGCATTCTTAATAAACGGGCAATTTTTGGCAAATTCCCTTGCCCTGAAACAAAATAAAATTCCTGCCGGCACTGCGGGGGAAATCTTGACGTATAGTGGCACCGCGGGACAACTTGGAACGCCATGGGTGGTTTTGTCTAATCTTTTTGGCGAAGATGGGGATGCCATAGAAAACTATAGCACAACATTTGATGGCACATATGGCAATTGGCTAACATCTTCCGCTAATAAATTGATCACTACAAATGTCTTGGCTGATGTGTTAGTGTTGAAACAAAATAAACTTCCTGCGGCAGGTACAAGCACAACAGGTACTATCAATCTAGCCTCCACCGGTGGGGAAACGATTGACCTGAAAACGACCGCGGGGGACGTTGGCATGCGTTATATCACCGCGGGTGGGTCGCAACCACTTACCCAGAAAACCGGGGCGGATAATGTTATATTGTATATCAACGGAACAAAAACATTGGCGCAGTATCAAACATCAAACTTTGGTGGAACCGGTAATAGCGCGACAACAAATCAAAACTATATCAAGGGTGCGTTGGTGTCGTTGGAACTGTTAAAGGATGTGTATGGTGAATTAAATGCTAAAATCACAAACAATGCATTGCCGACGGGGACGGCCGGCACGGTTGTGACATATAATGGAACCAATCCACAAACCGGTGTTCAACAATTTACCGAAACCGCAATTGCGGATGCGCCGGTATATACAAATGGGAATTTAACAAATGGGGATTCTTTGCCGTCGGTTGAATATGTCGAAGATGCACTTGCCGCAAAGCAACCGATAATTCAACCGTCAACTGTTAACGGCAAAACACAAATTGTGGTAAAGCCGGCATACGGCGGGAATGCTGGTGAAATCGGGTATTTGACATTAGACACATCGTCTTTGACAACCGGCAACGATTCCACCGTTCCGTCATCGAAACTTTTAAATACCAGATTAAGTGAAAAATACAATTTGGACAAAATATTGGATACAGGACGAACGAATACTTTTGCAAGTGATTATAGTGGGGCGCCGTCATGGGCAACAACATCCGGTACCGCAAATTTGTATCGTATTCCGGCCGCTGTGAATGGTGACAATTGGGCTTCCCAAGTTTTAGACGCGTGGTCCAGGAGACAAAACGTCCCAACAATGGACACATTGGCAAATTCACTTGCGGGACTTTATGACGCGGTGGGTGATTTGATTGGTAATCAGATTCTAGATTACGGTGGAACTGGTTCAAATCTTTCTGGTGCATCTGTTCCTGTTCCAAGACAAATCGAATATACTGGTGCCCGAACCCTTGGCGATGGTAACCAATTGTTCTGGTTGCCACAATTGAACAATGCGGGCGTGGAAGAAGCAACGAGAGTGTTGAAAACTTATTCGAATGAAAAAATCGTTCCAACTATGGATGAATTAGCGTATGCGTTGGATGGTGTTTTACAAACACATGAAACCACATCGGAATGGTATGCTGTCTTAAATTATTACAATCTTCGTGAAATGCCTCTTTTTAAACTTGCAGATATGATTGGCTCTGACAACAATGCCATATTACTTAATAAAAGTGGTTATTTGCAAACATTTGCCCCAACATTAGAGGTATTGATGAACGAATCGTATGAGCTGTACAAATTGATGGATGCAAAACAAGATAAATTATCCGGTACCAATGGCAACCTGGTTACATATGGTGCGACCGCGGGTCAAACCGGTTCCAAGGCAATTGCAACCAGTATAAGTAATAATGCCAATACGGTGCCGAATACACAGGCAGTTTACAATGCGGTAAATGCGCGACAAAATAAAATACCGGTCGCTGGCAAATATCGTTCGTCAAACACTGCGACATCCGACACAACCATATCTGATTGGACCGCCACAAATATCAAGGGAACCGCACTGGTGACCAAACCAACATCTTCGAACGGTGTCGTTGGCGAACGCAAGATTTTTGAGGCCGGCACTACATATACGAACGATGCCGCAACAAATATACAAATCGCGACAATTGGTGCGGTTATGGAAAACACGGTCACAAAAAGATGCGTCGGATATAAACCCGGTACGCTCCCCGCAAATGAAAACGCCAGCACGTGTTGGCTTTGGGAATTTGTAAGTAATTCTGTCACTTGTGCCGCGGTGGGCGATCGTTGTCGCGACGGCAGTGATTGTTGTTCAGGGAATTGTGTCAATGGTTTGTGTTCTGCTGTTGTTAGCAACGAGGACAATACCGAATTTGGCGGTAGCAAATCTAATCCATAGTAATATAATGGCTTTTAGAATGTCGTCATACCGCAGAAGAAGGATATGTATTCGTTTTTGTGAAACACTATGGCGAGATAGGTTCAAGACTTGCATTGTAGACAGTAAATTGTTTGCCACCACATCACGATGACAAAACTTTGGAATTTTAAGTATTCCGTTTTAATTTTTTTGTATTGATTCGATTTTTCCGCTTGCAAAAATGTGCTAAAAAAATTATAATATTTGCGCTTGATTTTTCGTGATTTTGTTGCTAACCTATCGCGGAATATCGGAATGCTTTCGGACCAAAGTGGCGTATTTCGGGCACAAAGGGGCATGGTTCAATGGTAGAACATCGGTCTCCAAAACCGCGGATGAGGGTTCGATTCCTTCTGCCCCTGCCATAAAAAATGTGGGTGGACATTGCGATAAAACAAAGGGTACTGGTGCGTCTTATGAAAAAAATAATGGAATTTATACGTGGGGTGCGGGCCGAATGGTTCAAAATTACATGGCCAACCCGGGCGGATGTCGTGCGTGCAACAATCATGATTATTGTGTTTTCTGCGCTTGCGGCGTTATTCTTTTTTGTGGTGGACAGTATCTTAAACGCACTGGTTGGGTGGATTTTCTAAAACGATTTGCCAAGGGGAATGCATAATGGATGATAAAATGCAATGGTTTGTTGTAAATGTTCATACGGGTTGCGAAGACAAGGTCGCACGCAGTATGCGCGAACAGATTGATAAACGCCGGCTTAATGCGTATTTTGGCGAAATTATGGTGCCAACACGTGAAATTACCGAAATCAAGGGCGGTAAACGGGTCAAGGTTGATAAAAAATTCTTTCCGGGCTATATCGTTGTGCAAATGATTATGAACAACGAAACCTTTTCGTTGGTGAAATTGTTGCCACATGTAATTATGTTCCTTGGGGCGCGGCAAAAACCAATCGCGGTTAGTGAAGAAGAGGCGCGTCGCCTTATTAAACAGGTCGAAGAGGGCGGCACCGTTCCCGATGACATCACATACGATGTCGGCCAAGAAGTCCATGTTATCGATGGGCCTTTTGCGAACTTTAACGGTGTTATATCCGAAGTTGACAATGTAAAACAAAAAATGACCGTGAACATTTTGGTCTTTGGCCGCGAAACAAGTGTTGCGCTTGATTTCGAACAGGTCGAACGGGTTTAACCGGTTTTGTAAAATCGGCGGGCGTGTGCAAGGCGCGCAAAAAAACAAATCGTGGTGGATGCGCCACATCGAACCACGAATCCAAAAACAAAAAGGATGAAAAATGGCAAAAAAAGAACTAAAGGGGATTGTTAAACTGGTCGTCCCCGCAAAACAGGCAAATCCTGCGCCACCAATCGGGCCGGCGTTGGGTGCGGCGGGTGTGAATATCGCCGAATTCTGCAAACAATTTAACGACAAAACGTCTGACAAAGAACCGGGTATGCCGATTCCGTGCATTATTACCGTCTATACGGACCGCAGTTTCGAATTCATTATGAAATTGCCGCCGGTTTCGTATTATATCAAAAAGGCGTTGAAATTGAAAATCGGTTCTCATAAACCGGGTCGTGATTTCGTTGGCACCATTACCAAGGCGCAAATCAAAGAAATCGCGGAAAACAAAATGCCGGATTTGAATTGCTCTACCATTGAATCTGCGATGAATATCGTTGCGGGTCAGTGCCGTTCAATGGGCGTCAAGGTGGAGGATTAAGCCATGAGAATTACAAAAAGACAAAAAACGTGGGCTGAATTAGATACTGCAAAGGCGTATTCTTTTGCCGATGCAATTGAAGCGTTGCGGAAGTATTGTTCGAAAAAGTTCGATGAAACTTGCGAAATATCTGTGCGTCTTAATGTTGACGTGGCCAAGGAAAATATCCGTGGTATGTTGTCATTGCCAAATGGCAC
>Ga0247611_10003568_pt1 | contig 22833 bp, 8 predicted proteins | sample 177DNAGHGhighgp2_FD_192422 | JGI IMG/M metagenome (GOLD analysis project Ga0247611, IMG submission 192422) | Sheep rumen microbial communities from Palmerston North, Manawatu-Wanganui, New Zealand - 1770 DNA GHGhigh gp2 | ecosystem: Host-associated > Mammals > Digestive system > Stomach > Rumen ... | reverse complement strand
CCTTTTGGAGATCAATGCAAACCCCATTGGAAAAGTAAAATCCGTGGTACCCCTAAAACCGCCTCAAAAAAAACCGCCTATTGAAAATCAGGGATTTACGTAGGCTATAGCTGCAATGTGGGTTAATTCTCTAATTCGTGATTAATAAAGAGAAACATCAGTCATAATAATAACTTTTAGATGTTACAGACCACTAGGTATAAGGCAGAGTATTATTGTCGCCATACATAAAAACCCAGGGCGTTGCCCTGGGCTATGTTTTTGTTGGCCTTTCAGGCCGACATAATGATTACAAATTGAAAATATCGGTAATGCAAATCTCCATTTTGACACACCCTCATGAAAAAATGTGTTGCCTCGCCCGTCGGTTATCTCAGTATCTCGACAATACGCGACATCTGGTTGGGGATGCGGATTTGCTGCGGACACTTCGACAGGCACAACTCGCAGTCCTGGCAACTGTGTGCCCATGCCTTGCGGTCGGGGAGGGCTTTCTCATAGCCATCGATGAATTTCTGGCGGCGACTGGCAAAATCGGTTGCCTGATGGTCGGGCAGGGGAATGATATGCTGGTCGATGGCCTCGTTGTAGTAGGCGAAATTGCCGGGGATGTCCACACCGAAGGGGCAGGGCATGCAATAGGCGCAGGTGGTGCACGGGATGGTGGGCACACCGGCCATCACGTCGGCGATGGATGCCAGCATGTCGTTCTCGGCCTCCGTACAGGGGTCGAGGGGCGAGAACGTGGCCACATTCTCCTCCACGTGCTCCATGCGGTTCATGCCACTCAGCGCGGTCAGAATATTGGGATGGGTGCCCACCCAGCGGAATGCCCAGCGGGCCGGACTGTCGTCGGGGCGAAGTTTCTGCATCTGGCTGAGGGCATCGTCGGATACTTTCGACAACTTGCCGCCACGGAGAGGCTCCATCACCACACACTGCACACCGGTTTTCTCACATTTGTTGTACAGGTATTCGGCATCGGCATCCACCCGGCGGCCTTTGCTCAGCGAGGCGTGACGCCAGTCCAGATAGTTCATCTGTATCTGCACAAAGTCCCACTGATATTCATCCTGGTTGTCCAGCAGCCAGTCAAACACCTCCACGTCGCCGTGATAGGAGAAGCCAAGATGACCGATGCGGCCGGCCTTGCGCTCGGCAAGCAGGAAGTCGAGCAGGCCGTTGTCGATGAATCGCTCCCGGAGGTTGTCCAGACCGCCGCCGCCGACACCATGCAGCAGATAGTAGTCGATATGGTCCACGCGCAGGCGACGGAACGACTCCTCGTACATCTCCTTGGCACCCGAGAGTGTCCAGCGGCTCCTGTCGTAGTTCGACATCTTGGTGGCTATGTAAAATTTGTCACGGGGATAGCGCGCCAGGGCATTGCCGGTGAGCACTTCCGACTGTCCACCCATATACATGGGAGACGTGTCGAAGTAGTTCACACCATGCTCGATAGCGTAGTCCACCATCTGGTTCACGGCTTCCTGGTCGTTGGGCAGGCGCATCATGCCGAAGCCCAGCAACGATATCTGAACACCGCTGCCATGTTGCACACGATAAGTCATACGGATTCCTTCCGCAATGTTCTCCTTCTTCTCTTCTGTCTGCTCGCTGGCGAACGCGCTGAATGGGCGCAGCGCCATCAAGGCCGCTGCAGAACCCGCTCCGAGGCCGATGCGGCGCAAAAACTCGCGACGGCTCAAATTGCTTCCTTCTTTCTTAGGCATGGCTTTTTATTTTTCTCACGGCAAATATAGCGTTTTTTTCTCAATTGTTGCCAACTCACGACGTTTTTTTTTGCTAATTCTCATCTATTTACGGAAAAAGGCATTTTAATTGCCCTTTTTGCCTTTTTCTGAATTATTTTGTCTACCTTTGCCGCATCTAAATCCCGAAACAATCAACCAAATTTCAAATTATGCCAAAACTTTTTACACGTTTGTGTATTGTCATTCTCTTGATGATGATTTCATCGGCTACTTACGCCCAGCGCCGCACGGATGTCCTGGACAGAGGCCTTGTGGCTGTGCCAATTGGTAACGATGGTAACAGCAATTCCAATTTTGTATCATGGCGTAGACTGGCTAACGAATACTACGATGTCACCTACAACCTCTACAAGGGTGAGGAATTGTTGGCCTCGGGGCTTACCAAGCCAAATTATACCGACGGCAGCAATGCAACGATAAACACCGAATATCAGGTGGCGGCTGTCGTACGGGGCGTGGAACAGCAGAAGTGTGCCGCTGTCAAGCCGTGGAAGCAGTATGTCTATAATCTGGTTAGGCCTTGTCCTACTGGCTATATCGACATCCCCCTGGCCAAAGTCTATGACCGAAACGGGACTGATGTGACCGCCAATTATGAAGCCAACGACGCAACGATGGCCGACCTTGACGGTGACGGCGACCTGGAAATGATTATCAAACGTGTCAACACCTATGACACGTCGGATGATGGCTCGGGCTATTTCTACAGGCGCAACTCCACCCAGTTTGTGGTGATTGATGCCTACGACATCGACTGGAGCAACGTAGTAGAAGACGATCCGAACACTACCGACGACGACATTGCCAAATTGTTGTGGCGTATCGACTGTGGTCCCAATATGGTAAGTCACATGTCGACGGAAATCAACATCATCGCCTACGATTGGGATGGCGACGGAAAGGCCGAGGTGGTGTTCAGGGGAGTCGACAATATGATTGTATATGGAGCCAATGGAATAACACGGAAATACGTCATTGGCGATGCATCGGTCAACACACGTCCTAATCCGGGTTGGCTGATGAAGAGGGACGATGGCACCGACCTCACCAGCATGGCATATACCAATACTGGCGCTGAGTACCTGGTCTATATGAATGGTCTTACTGCTGAACTATACGAGACACAGGATTTCCCCCTGAAGCGTCTGGAAAACAACGAGACCGACCTCAATGCTGCATGGGGCGACGGATACGGACACCGTTCCTCCAAGTATTTTATGGGAGCGCCATACCTCGACGGGCGCAAACCCAGCCTTTTCTTTGGACGTGGTATCTACACACGGCACAAGATGATTGCCATGAACCTCGCCCAGGGCACACACCACTGGACCACAGAATGGACCTGGAATTGCAACAACAGCAACAGCCCCTGGTATGGCAATGGTTATCACAATTTTGTAATAGCCGACGTGGATGAGGATGGCCGCGACGAGATTGTATATGGCTCAATGGTCATCGACGACAATGGAAAGGGACTCTCCACCACGGGTTTCCAACATGGCGACGCACAACATGTGAGCGACTTCGACCCCTACCGGAAGGGACTGGAATTCTTCGGATGTCTGGAAGACGGACCTTACTTTGGCAGCAATTACCGCAATGCCACCACCAGTGAGGTGTATTTCAAGCATACGGGTACGAAAGACGACGGACGTGGTCTGATGGCCAATTTCTCCGACGATTATCCAGGGTCGATAGGACGTTCGGTGGGATGTGAATTCTTTAGCGGTGTCACCGACCAGTCCTTGGGCATGGGCGATACTTATGTTGCCTGGGGCGACCTCAATTTCCGCATCTATTGGGATGGTGACCTCTGCTCTGAGATTCTCAACAGTCCTGGAACAGGAAGAGAGGCAAAGGTGGAAAAGCCTGGTGTGGGGCGCCTCTTTACCTCTAGTGGTTGCAATATGAACAATGGCTCAAAAAACAATGCCTGTTTCCAGGGTGATATTATTGGTGACTGGAGAGAGGAAATCGTCGTTCGTTGTGGCACCAATGTGCGAGTCTATACATCAGGCATGGATACCGACTACGACATTTACTCGCTCTGGTACGACCATCAGTATCGTCAGGCCATGGTGTGGCAGATGATGGCTTACAATCAGCCGCCACACCTGAGTTGCTTCCTCGGCGAAGTGGAGGGATTCACCGTGGCGCCACCACCATACACCAACACTGGGCGCACGGAAATCACCAATGCGATTACCACGGCAAACAATGGCCAGCACGTGATGGCCTGCGCGGCAGACGATATGGAAATCACAGTGGCCGACGGTGCTTCGCCTTGGGTGTTCACCGACAATGCTCCCTCGTGGGTGCAGGGCACCGATGTCAATGGTACCACGGGAACCAAACTGAGAACTGCTGAGGCTGGCGCTACAAATTTGCCCGCCATCAACATCTCTTATTATACCCACACTCTTACCGGTGGGGCTTTCACAGGTGCCATGCACCTGGCCAAGCAGGGCGACGGCACACTGGTGCTGCCCAATGTGACAGAGACCTATACGGGCAACACCAATGTTTGGGCAGGTACGCTCGAGTTCGACGGAACCATGCAGAATAGCCCCGTGTGGCTCAACCGCTTCGCCACGCTCTCTTCCACAGGCGGTGTCTATAACGCTGCTATTACCGCGGAATATGCGGCATCCATACTGCCCGGTGGAGCAGAAAGCAACGTTTCCACCATCACGGCAAATACTCTCGACCTGCATTATGGAGCACGCGTGGTGCTCGACCTCAATGGCGCCAATGTGGGCGACAACGACCAGTTGCTGCTCGGAACATTGGCTATAGGGACAAAAAGCGGTGAAATGTGGGAAAACTACGGACCGGAATACCTCGCACCGGTGTTTGAGTTCCACCATGAGGCTGCCCTCACCGAAATGCGTTACCCCATCGGAACGGTGGATGCCCTGGCCGAGGGAAGCAACCTCAGCGACATCATCATCGAGGGAGTTCCCGCATCGGTCAACCCGCGGCTGGAAATTGAAGACGGCACACTCTACCTCGTCATCGATGAGGCTGAGCCTGTAGCAAAGCCACTCATCACCATCGTCAGCATGGAGCCTTGCGACCTCGGTGACACTTATCTTTCTACTGCTGGCTATTCCTACTATTTCCCAAAGGTGGCTGTCACGGCTGAAGAGACCAACGGTACATTGCCCACACTCACGGGTACTTTCACCGACTTGCAGGGAAATGTCACCACACTCGGTGGAGAGCCTGCCGTCTTGTTCAGTGAGGATTTCGAGGGCAGTACTACAGTTTCTGATTATTGGAAAAACAGTAATGAAGGCTCATCTATTTACTCACCCACTTATGCCAATAGCTCAGGGCAGTGTATAGGCATTCAGTCTGCAAGCGACCGTGGCGACTTTACTCCAATCAGTGCCAATTATGCTGGCGTGACCAACTACACGATGGAATTCGACGCTTATTTCAACAATGCGTCCAAAACCACCGACTTTGCCGTGATGAGTAGAAGCCACGCGGAAACTTGGGTCTACAATTGGGGATACGATTGGTTTTCCACTTCGAATAACGGACACAATCCTTACCTCTTGTTCTTGCGCCGTGGCGCATCTTCCACCACATTCACAATCAATGAGAGTGAGGAGACGGTCGTTCTTAGTAACTCCACATGGTATCATTTCACACTCAATGTGGATGTGGAGAACGGTGTCGTAGACTGGTCTATCTCGCCAAAAGGCTCTGCCGAAATCACAAAGAGCGGTACTTATACACTCCTTGAGGGTGAAAGCGCTGAGTGCGACGGCATCTATATCAGAAACGGAAGATATAATTATGCACCAGGCGGAGCAGGCATCGACAACATCCTCATTCAGAGCACACCGCAAGGTGTGGATGGATACACCTTCACCGAGCCGGGAACGCTTGAGGTAACAGCATCTGCCGACGGATACGCCGACAATTCCGCCACCTTCACTGTGGAGTATCCATATGTTTTGGAACCTGGTGTAGGCATTTATGCCAACGACTATGAAAGTGCCACAGATGCATCGTCATGGACCAATGGCGATGGAACGCTCGAACTGGTCACTGGCGATGCTACTTACGGCAAATATATCCATCACAGCATGGTTGGAACAAATATCAATGCCAACCGCTCTGCCTACACGCTTTTCGGTGCTGACTATGGTTCGGTCGAAAAATATACCATCGGCTTCGACGCACGCATTACCTCAGGCAATGTTGCTAACCGAAGTGCCACCGAACTCGTGGTGATGGCCAACGGTGCAAAAATCCCAACTACGACGAATATAGGTTATGGCTACGGTCAGTCTAATACTACTGGCACAGGTTACCTCTTCCGCATGAATGCTGACAACAGCCAGGTCTTCACCATTAACGAGAGTCAAACCACCGTCACCCTCGATGCTTCGAAGTGGTATCACTACACCATCAATGTGGATGTGCCCAAACGCACGGCTGAATACACCATTTCACTTAATGGCGCAAGTGTGGCAAACGGTTCGTTCACTGTGCCCACCGGCACTAGTTGCCTCGCGCAGGGTATCTTCATTCTCGACGGACGTGGAATCGGCGATACGAAGATTGATAATATCTCCATTGTTCAGCAAGGCGATTACCTCCCTGTCGCCATTTGCGACGAACTCTACACATTGTTGCCACAGGCTGTTGAAAACGGAAACGCTCATCTCTGGAGAGGTAATCTGACAGGGCTTTCCACATGGGCTACCATGGTGTTGCCATTCGACTTGACCAACGAGCAGGTGAAAGCCATCTTCGGTGAGAACACTGTCGTGGCCAATATCCTGACAACGGGCGATACGGAAACCACAGTGGAGTTTGAGACCACTTCGGGAGCAATTCAGGCCAATGTGCCATTCATGATCCAGGGAGTCACCAATTCTGCTCCTTATCTGATAAGGAATGTAACGGGTACTCCTGACGAGGAACCCAAGGTGGAAACCAATTACTTCCAGTTCCTGGGCAATTACGAAAGCAAGGGAGCCATTCCTTTCACCACTTCCGACTATTTCTTCACTACCACAGGCAACCGGCTCAGTACGGTGTCACGGGATGGGGTAACCATGACTCTCAACGGATACAGGGCCTACTTCCATTCCAAGAATGGATTTGTGGGAAGTCACGTCAACGTGGCGTTCGACAGTGGCCAGACAGGAATCCAGGAATTCACCGCTGGAGACAGCGGCGGCATGAATGTCTATAACCCTGCCGGACAACTCATCAGGCGCAATGCCTCTTCTCTCCGTGGACTGCCCAAGGGCGTCTATGTCGTCAACGGAAAAACTGTTATCGTCAAATAATCCATCAACCTAAAGAAATATGAAAAAGAATTATTATATCGCTCCTGTCACGGAAGTCTGCATGCCAGACCTTACTTCTATGGTGATGGATACGCTTAATTTCAAAAGTGCAGAAAAAGTGGACGAGGGAATCATCAATTCCAACGATGGCGACTTGTGGGACGAGGATGAGACATCTTCCGACCAGTCCCAAGGCCATCTGTGGGACACTCTCTGACCTTCCGTCACACCCAATTTCTCAATCATCCCTCCACCTTGCAATGCCAGAGTGGAGGGATGATTATAATTGGAAAATTAATGATTAAACACCGTGAGCAGTGTCCCTCACCCCTCACCTCTCACCCCTAATTTAACTGGTCGCTTCGCTCAAAATTATAGAAAAATTACATTCACAATTATAGAAAAACAACCCCCAGCGGCAGTGCAAACTTCGTAGGGAATTAGCTCGTCTAATTCCGCACCCAGAGCAAAAGGCCGTGAGCAGCGCCTCCCCTCCCCGCTGGCGGGGAGTGGGTCGGGGGTGGGGGAGAAGAAGATGAAAGATGAAAAATGAAAGATGAAAGATGAAGTCAAAATGCCTATACGTACACCTGGCATAGACCCCGCCCCTAGCCCCGCCCCTACGCGGGGCGGGGAACCGTGGGGACAGTGCATTTCTCTCACCTCTCATCCCTCACCTCTCACCTCTTAAAGATTGAACACTGAAACCCCGAAGGGGTGATGAGATCACAGGCAGGTGGTGGAGTGCGCAGCACGGAACCCCTGCACTATTGCCAACGCAACAAATTAAAAACCCTGAAGGGGTGACAGAGCATATTGGCAACTTCTGTCACCCCTTCTTTGAATTCCTTCGTCTACCCCGTCGGCGTAGAGACGTCTCATCGAGGCGTCTCCATGAAGAAATGCCATTCAACATGCTGAGACGCCACAATGTGACGTCTCTACTCTTCAAGCCCCAAATGTCCTCAGCGGCAGTGCATTTTTCTCACCTCTCACCTCTCACCACTAATTTAACTGGTCGCTTCGCTCAAAATTATAGAAAAATTACATTCAAAATTATAAAAAATCAACCCCCAGCGGCAGTGCATATTTCGTAGGGAATTAGCTTGTCTAATTCCGCACCCAGAGCAAAAGGCCGTGAGCAGCGCCTCCCCTCCCCGCTGGCGGGGAGTGGGTCGGGGGTGGGGTGGAAGAAAAGATTAAAAATGAAAGATGAAAGATTAAAAATTAAGATTTGAAGATGAAAGATTAAAGATGAAGGCAAGATGCCTATACGTACACCTGGCATAGACCCCGCCCCTAGCCCCGCCCCTACGAGGGGCGGGGAACCGTGGGGACAGTGCATTTCTCTCACCCCTCACCTCTCACCTCTTAAAAAAGTGTCAATCGTTATGCTCCACCAAGTTGAAGTTCACTTTGCCACCTTTGTAATTAGTGAACACACCCTTGTATCCATAACCATGCCCCTGACGTGTAAGGGTTCCCACAAACTTTCCGATATATTTTCCGGTGCCTTCCTCATAAGCACTGAGAATGAGGGAACGGGTATTGGGGTCGTATGAGGTGAATTGAATGTTGCGTGTGTAATCTACGAATTTGTAAGTTCCCATGCCACCGCCATAGGGCATTGAAAGGTAGGCACCATAATCACCGCCGATTGTCCCAAGAAAGAAGGAACCGCTCGCTGGGTTTGACGCTGTGGCCACACCCACCTGAGCATTGGCCTTATCCACCTTGCTCTGGAGTTCTTCATTCTTTTTTTCAAGTACCTCCTGCTTCTGCTCTAATTCATTTATTTTCTCCTCTTTCTCTGAATTTTTGCTGAGCAGGATGTATGCCAAAATACCTAACAACAACACAACAAGCAGGCCAATGATGACATATAGCAACTTTTTCGTATTATCGGCTTGCTGAGAAGGATGGGGGTAAGGCTGCTGCCTGTTGTTCTGCATCGGATTCAACCCGACATTTGCTCCACAATTAGGACAGTTCAACGCTTGATCAGACATTTGATGTCCGCAAAACCTACAATAAATCAATCCCATGGCTGTCTGTTTTTAAAATTTGTAGTACTCCCTAAAATCAAGCAGGTTATACATTGGTTATGTGAGTGCAACAGGCATGCGAATTGGCCTGAGCGTTCTCTTGTCTCAATGCCGCAAAGATATGAAATTAAATTTACACCCACAAACATCTGGACATCTTTTTCACTACACTCAGATTCCTCACACAGCAAAATGGCCACCGGTTTCAGTTGGGAATTTGGAGTCCTTGAAGTTTGAAGTTTGGAGTTTGAAGTTTGAAGTCCTTGAAGTTTTCAGTTTGGAGTTTGAAGTCCTTGAAATTTTCAGTTTGAAGTCATTGAAGATGAAAGGTTGAACAATGAACCCCCGAAGGGTGACGAAACCCCTCAAAAATACACCACAACAAACCAAAATCAGCCCCCAGCGGCAGTGCATTTCTCTCACCCCTCACCTCTTAAACATTGAAACCCCGAAGGGGTGATGAGAGCACAGGCAGGTGGTGGAGTGCGTAGCACGGAACCCCTGCACTATTGTCAACACAACATATTAAAAACCCTGAAAGGGTGACAGAGCATATTGTCAACTTCTGTCACCCCTTCTTTGAATTTCCACGTCTACCCCCACAGTGCATTTCTCTCACCCCTCACCCCAAATTTAACTGGTCGCTTCGCTCAAAATTATAGAAAAATTACATTCAAAATTATAAAAAATCAACCCCCAGCGGCAGTGCATATTTCGTAGGGAATTAGCTTGTCTAATTCCGTACACAGAGCAAAAGGCCGTGAGCAGCGCCTCCCCTCCCCGCTGGCGGGGAGTGGGTCGGGGGTGGGGTGGAGAAGATGAAAGATGAAGTCAAAATGCCTATACGTACACCTGGCATAGACCCCGCCCCTAGCCCCGCCCCTACGAGGGGCGGGGAACCGTGGGGACAGTGCATTTCTCTCACCTCTCACCTCTTAAAGATTGAACACTGAAACCCCGAAGGGGTGATGAGATCACAGGCAGGTGGTGGAGTGCGCAGCACGGAACCCCTGCACTATTGCCAACGCAACAAATTAAAAACCTTGAAAGGGTGACAGAGCACATTGGCAACTCCTGTCACCCCTTCTTTGAATTCCCACATCTACCCCCGTCGGCGTAGAGACGTCTCATTGAGGCGTCTCTATGAAGAAATGCCCTTCAACATGCAGAGACGCCATAATGTGACGACTTTTTCTATCGGCTCAAACCCGAAATGCTCCCCCTACGGACAGTGCATTTCTCTCACCTCTCACCACCTTAAACATTGAAACCCCGAAGGGGTGATGAGAGCACAGGCAGGTGGTGGAGTGCGCAGCACGGAACCCCTGCATTTTTACCAACGCAAAATATTTAAAACCCTGAAAGGCCACACGATAGTCAAAAAATATGTTCTTCAGCATAAACCGAATTTTCCGTCTGTTTTGTTTGCTTAATTGCGAATTTTTCACTAAATTTGCTACAGAGATAAAGAAAGGGCAAAACGATGGAAACCAACACGATTCTTGTCATATTATTAAGCATTCTCGAGGTGATCCTCGTGTTCACCTTCAGAAAGAAGAAATTTGATTTCGGCGAGTTTCTATCATGCTTGCTTCCCGCAGCGCTGCAGGTGGGATTTCTCGTGGTAATGTTTTCTGAAGACCAGCCTACCGCCCTCCCAGGGCATACCATCACACAGATCAGCCCCTGGATCATCCTCGCCATCACAGGAGGAAGCCTGCTGTTGTATCTCATTTTTGCCGGCAAGGAATATAAGCCAAAAACCACGGGAGGGTGGATGTGGTTTGTGACAGCGAGCCTGATGATTACTGTTATACCACCACTCATTTGGATGTGGAATTTGTCTTGTTGGCGAGATCCTGACTATTGGAATCATCGATATCGTTTATAAAAAGGATGCTCATTTAAGCATCCTTTTTTTATGTCTTTTTCAAGATAAAAATCACCTATTATATTTGCCATAAATAAAAACATCATGCTTATTGCTCTATCACAGCAATCCTAATCACACAATTTATGGCAAAGCTAAAACCGGATTGTATCAACTGGGTGCTCAATCTCAATGCCAAGCAGGTGCATACCGAGATTGCGGCACTTGAGAAAGAAGAGCGGGTGACAGAGCATATTGTCAACTTCTGTCACCCCTTCTTTGAATCCCCTCGTCAAACCCCGTCGGCGTAGAGACGTCTCATCGAGGTGTCTCCATGAGGAAATGCCATTCAACATACAGAGACGCCACAATGTGACGTCTCTACTGGTGCAAACCAAGGGAGCAGGTCGTAGAGACGTCTCATCGAGGCGTCTCCATAGTCACAAAAAAAACCGAAACGCTGCTTCATAACAGCGTTTCGGAATCTATTAACCACTTTGATTCTCGCTATGGTTTAGTGTATCACCATCTTCCGCCCATTCTGGATATATATACCTGGTAGGGTGGGGGTAGACGGGAGACGTCGGCCATCGATTGTGAACCAAATATCTTCGTTGGGAACTTCGTCAGTTACACCGCTGATATGGGCGAGGTCGGGCGTGTCGGAGAACCCGATGCTGAACGATGATTGTGACAGGTTGTCCAATGTGAGATACGCACGGAAAGGAGGTACGGTAATCGAACTGTTCTGAGTCGTTATCGGTTTCCATTCATTGTTGGATTGCAATATCAGGATACCCTCATTGGCAGCCACACTGTTGCTGATACGCGTATAGGTGCCGTGGATGGTCACACCTTCGATTGTGGTGGGCTGGACGGCGACCGACTCCGACGTGGGGATGGGGGTGCCATTGCTCTCGAAGTTGAGTGATACATTCTCGTCGGCCATCACGAGATAGGGCGTGTTGGCCGCCATGTCGCCTTGGATAATGCGGAACATCACCACGGTGCCCTCAGGCAGGTTGTTCGACGACATGGAGTAGACACGGGCGTTGGCAGGCACAGGCATGGAGAAGGGCAGGCAGACGGAATAGGCCCCGTTCAAGTCCTTTGCCAGTGTGCGGTCGGTGCGCACTTGTGCGGCTGTGAATGCCCAGGGTACGCAGTAGTCAAAGTTTGATGAATAAAGGTAATCAGGGCATGTCAACCCACCTTGGTCAGGATACACCACGTTGGTAAGGGTCTTTCCAGACATGTCTGTCGACCATTGCCACCACGAGGGCATATACATCAGAGTGTGAGTAGGTACACCCATGTCGTCGGGTGTCTGATAGACTTCATCGTCGTAGAGCAGGTTGTCCCATGGGGCTTGCACCTGGCGAAAATCAATCCAGCGCAGGTTGTCGCCACAGCGCAGCGCATCCGTGCCCAATACCCTGAGGCTGGGTGGAAGCACCAGACTGGTGATGTTTGCACAACCATCGAACGCCTCCTCTCCAATCACTTCGATACCATCGCTGATGTTGATGCCACGAAGGATGGTCATGTCCTGGAAGGCTCGTTGCTGGATGGTCTTGACGTCATAATCCATTTCTTCCCCAAAGACCTCCATCGTGATAGAGCTCTGAATGGTGATGACACCATTGGATGGGAAATTCTCGTCGGTGTCGATGCCGGTGACTTCCCATTCGCCGCCGCTGTTCTCATAGACCACACCGTTGATTACCAGGCGGCTGTTGACCTGAGATGCTGCCCCCTGCATGAAAGCAAGGAGCAGCATCGTGAGTGCCAGTTTCTTATAGATACATTTCATCATTCTGACTTTTGAACTTTGATGATTCGTTTCACACACTGGTTGCCGGCATTGTCGGTCACCTTGATGATGTAGATGCCGTCGACAAGGCTGAGCAGGTCGAGGTCGCAGCGGTTGCCGTCGGCCACGCCGGTCTTCATCAGTGCGCCAGAGGTGGAATATACTTCCACAGAGCGTAACGGGTGTTCTGAGCGCACATACACCATGCGTTGCGTGCGTGTCGGGGCAACGTGGATGCCGTCGTAGGCTATCTCGTCAACACCCAGGCCGTTGCCGATGGTCAGCAGTTTTGGCTCGCTGGGGTCGCCCTCGATATCGTCGCTCAGATAGACACTCGTTTCCATGATGTGCCTCACCTCGCCGTCGTAGTAAGTGCGGAACTCAATCTTCTTGCCCGACTCCTCGGCGTTGGCGCTCACTGTGAGGTAGTAGATACCGTCGATAGCGCGGGTCACACCACGGCATTCGTTGTCGATGAAGGCTCCCACACAGGCTGTGTCCACAGGCACTGTGCCGTCGCTCAGAGTGGCCACCACAATCATGTTGTCGGAGAAGGAGTGGTGGTCGGCGCTCTCGAAAGGCCACCATGTACTCTCGTCGGTGAGGAACGTGGCTCTGTTGGCCATCATCAAATTCTCCACTTCCGGGAATCGGAACGACTTGGCGACTTTAGCCTTGGACTGGTACATGTAGCCCTGCCCAGGATTGATGCTTTGCAGCGTTCCTTCCCAGCGGGTACCGTCGTAGAAGGCCACATCTTGCTTGGTCTTCACCACATCGCCAATGGCGGGGTTCAGGTCGGCGAAGGCCTCATTCAGGCTGAGGCTGAAGATAGACAGCGAGCCTATCCAGTTCCAGTCGGGATAAATGGTCAGCGTGTTGGTACGTGGATTGATATACGTGCCGCGGATGGTCTTGTCTGGAAGTTCGCTTGCCATGCGCACCTTGTACATCTGGCCGGGATACATGCCCGTGAGCGAGCCTTTCCATTCGCCACTCTTGAGGAACGATGCGCCTTCCGACTTGTCTTTCACACAGAAGAATGCGGAGTTCGTGCCTAAGACCTCTGCCGGTGACTCATGGCCGGAGAATGGCTGTACGCAGAGCGAAATCCAGTTCCAGGAGTATTTCAGGTCGAGAATTTGCTCTATAGTCTGGGTGGCAGACCATTTCACTGGCGTGTTGTAGTCGCCAACGAGTTTGTTGGTGGTAAACGTGATATTCTGCTCCTCACCGTTGAGTGTGGTGATGATGTCGCTGTAGACCACACCCTTTTCTGAGTCATAGACACGGAAGGTCACGGGCTTGCCGTCGTCCTTGGAACTGCCATATACCACCATGTTGGTGAAGTAAGCATCGCGCGAGGTCATCAGTTGAGGTGAGGCAATTCCCCTGCACTCATCGCCGATAAACGCATAAATCCTGCTCCAATTTTGTGAACAAATCTTGTCCTTGATGTATATCTGGCCAATCATGTTCATCGAACTCTCATAATTAGCTGTCTCACATTCCCATTTAGGCTCATTGCCAAACACGGTGATATAGAGAGGTAGAGCCACGTTGATGCCGTTCTGGTCGGTGGCATAGATAATGGGAACATTAGTGCCAAGTGGTGCGTTGGGAGCGATATGGAATGTGATTTTCTCTGATTCATCCACATCGATCACGCCTTCCATCTTGTCGGCTGTTATCCATGAGGGCAATCCCGAGAGCTTATAGGTGGCACTCTCCGAACTCATATTAGCAAGTGTGGCTTCGATGGAGATAGGATACGAACGGTCCATGTAATATTCTCCGCTATATTCCATCCTCCAGAAAAGTGCGCTATAGTCGGCTTTTGCCGTCCATGTGATGGCATCCGACGTGTTGCCGTTGATGTCGGGCACGTCATGGACAGTAAACGAGATGAGATTGTCCTGCAAGCGCGAGGGAAGCGTCTTGAGTGTAATGTAGATCTCGTTATCGCTCGCAATGAAGTCGAAGTCAATATTCTCATAAGTGCTCATGGTCTTCAGTGGTGGGGCGGTGATGGCTTGCGTCACATTGGGACCTTCTGCGGTGAACAACTGGCCGGTGGTGCTCTTCTTGCCGCTGGCAAGACTGAACTCTGTCTGAATCACACCGCTGCCGTCACGATATTTGTGCTCCATCGGGTAATAGACGAGCAGCATATTAAGAGTGGAGTCGCACTGGAAGTAGCGGCTCTCGGCAATTGACGTGCCATCGACGGTGGCTTTCCATATTGTGAACTCGTCGACATCGCCCGTGAACAAATCTGCCACTTTCAGACTGTTGCCCACATTGCGCTCACGACCGCCAATGAATACACTGGAGGCGGCGAATGCGGGAATCTCGGTCTCGTTGATGGTCTTCACAGCCTTGCCGTCGATGTAGACGTTGGCAGAAGTGCCACGGCGCACGTTGAGTGCCAGGTGATGCCAGTTGCCATCGCTGTAGTCCACATCGCTCAGCGTGGTGGACTCACCGTTGCTGTCGAGCGATGACGAGTTGCGATAGGTGCGGAGAACAAGTGCATTGTTGGAGTCGAAGTCAATTGACATGCGGTCGGTCATCGAGATAAGCGACGTGTTGGCGTTGGAGTCCTTTTCACCCCTGAACCACATCATCATCAGGTAGTTGTCCTCATTGCTGACTGCCTCGGTGGCTACATCAAGCTTGATGTAGCCTTTTCCATCCAGTTTGGCGGCTACGTTCTTGTTGTTCAGATTCCATGACTCGTTGCCAAGATAGATGTTGTGGCCACGGGCATGGTCGGTCACAACAGTGCCATGGCCCTCGTCCATGCGCCAATAGCCTGCCAGACCTAGCTTGTGGGCTGGAATCGACTTCCACATGTAATCGCGCATCTGGGCCGGAGTCATATCGTTCGACCATACTGCCAGGTCGTGGATGGCACCCTTCAGACCCTCACCGATGGATAATTGGCCGAAGTTGTCGTACTCAGGCACAGGCACATTGTCAAACAGCGTCAGGGTCTCGCCTGTCGTGCTGACATCGGCGTTGAAGAAGTCGCCTAAGGCCGTGTGGTTGTATTCGGCTGCCAGGAACACCCACTCGTTCTCGGGGATACGAGCAGCACTGCCGGTGAAGGTCTCACCATTGATGGTCAGCGTGGCGGCGCCGTCGGCATCTGTGGACAGTTCGATGAAGTCGTTGGCTGTGCCATGCTTCAGGATGGAACCGCCACTTTGGCGGTAAAGCCACATGGATGTTGAGAAACTCGAGTTGGAGAATGGCAGGTAACTGTCGGTGCTCACCGGATTGCCGTTGAGCTGGAGTGACACGAGGTGGTCGATGGGCGACTCGTTCAGGTTGCCAAAGATAGAGAAGTTCTTGGCTTTTGTCAGGTAGTTGGAGCGGATAGGCTCGTTAAACCGGATGTAAATGTCGGAATTGGGCCGCAGGATGCCTGTGTTGGGGTAGGCCTGGCCCAGGAGCATCGGACCGTGGGTGTCTTTCACCACCTCGATTTCCTCGCTCTGCCATGACACTTCCTTGTCGTCACCAAACTTGCTGGTAGTTTCGATGCAGACCATGTAATGACCGTCGATCAAAGGAAGGGAGAATGAGTGGCTCACACTCGACTTGCCGGCAGGCAGGAGCGACTGGCCTTCCTGGAGACCACTGGCGGGAGCCATGGACATGCCGTTGAAGAATTCATGGGCGGTAATCCAATTGTTGTCGCCAATGAAACGGTATTTCATACGGATGCTCTTGAAACCATTGATTTGCGGGTTGTAGTTCTTGGCTGTCACCGTCAGATAACTATCAGGAGCGTTATCCACGTCGTAGCCGTTGATGACGGTCTTGTTGACAGCAATATCGGCCTCGGGCGCTGCCTCGGTGAAACTAATCGAGAATGTGGCCTCGTCAAAATTCTTGGCGGGCTCACATGACGAGCGAAGTGCCACCTTGATGTCTTTGTATTCCAGAACAGATGTGTCGGACTGTCGGATGGTCAGCGTCTTTTTGTTGGTCGCACCAGCATAGATGGGGATGCTCACGCCTGAGGCGAGAGGCAGACCGTCCATGGTGACGACGAGTCCATGGGGATTGTTCAGAACCACCAGGTCGGGCAAGTTCACCTCGCCTGTCTGACTCTCATTGGTCAGGTCGATTTCAAGATTAGCCTCACGGCCTGAGGGGATGCCGGTGATGACGGGCGTGGGGATGGAAATCTTCGGATTCTCAATCTTCATCGTCGCATAGTTGAGGACTGTGCCAGGCTTGTAATACTTCGTCACGGTCTGGTCCTCGTATGGGCAGCGTGTCTGGCCGCCACGGGTCCGGAAGATAGGACTCCAGCCCCTCGGGGAATCAAATACATCCACTGACAGCGAACTACTCTTCGTGTTGTCGGCAAGGGTGTAACTGAACGTTTCCTTATTCTCGGACGACTGTGTCCATTTCGAGACAAGGGAATAATGAAGGTCAAGACTAAGTACAGTGTATATAGATGCCTTTACGGTCGCTATTGTACCATCGATACCTGCTTCTTGTTTCGAGAAGATTTTTTGCTTCCAGGTGATAGTCTCGTTGGTTTGGGATTTCTCACTGCGAGTTACACTCTTGGTCTCGGTCGTTCCACGGTCCCAAGAGAAATTCTGCTTGAAATATTTTGTGTCATTGAAGGCTTTCACCTTGTCTTCCTCATTGTCCCTCAGACGGTCTGTCCAGGCCTCTATGGAATTGTTGAAGAAATAGACAGAATCCACTCCCTCGTAGTCGTCTGGCACACGAATCCAGTAACTGGGTCCATTGTCGCTATCATCGGGTAAGGCAGCCTTATCACCCCATACCTTCGTGTCGTCATTGCTGGAGCCATAGCGGGGGTCATCTGGAGTCAGGGTGGTGAAATACTTTGGCTCGTCCACCTTGACAGGGATCAGATTCATATCGCTGATATAGGTAAGCTTGTCGTTACGTAACTTTTTCAGGTTGGGTATCAACTCTTTCTCAATGTATTTCTGGGTAAAGCGGAAAGATGTGTTGAATTTGTCGCCAACTGTCATGCCTCGCTTCATGTCTATCTTGTAAGTGCCGTCGGTCTGGGGGTAAAGCGTGACAATGTCGGCACCGCCAAATAGATAATTCTTGGAATAGCCGATAAAGACATCGCCTTCCTCACCCACATACGAAGAGCTCGCATTGGTGGTTATCTTTTCAGTATTGGTGATGGTCGTTGTTGAGCCTGTGCCAAGTGCGGTTTCAGCCGTAATTTCAAAACCATGTTCACTTTTAAATGTTACCTTAGCTTCTGATATCTTCTGAATTGTAGCTATACCAGCCCAAAATTCGGATTCGCCACCCTCAGTGTTTTTCCATGTGCTGCCGTCAGTAGTACCAATGGAACCAGTGAAATCCCAACTATCAACTGAGATAGAGTCGTTTTGCCAATAGGCTGATGAACTGCCGCCAGGCGGGTCACGGAGTACCATCACCACGTTGTCAGGACCCGTGGTGACGAAATTGTTGCCGGTCGTTATCGAGCCGAACACAACGCCATAGAAGGCCTCGGACTGCCAACCGTAGGTCTTGCCGCCCACTTTCGTGAAGATGTTCATCGCGCGGGTGAACGGGGGAGCGAGGTTGGGGAAACCAGCCAACCAGCGGTATTTGGCGGTGCCCAGTGAGTCGAGTTTCAACTGGTTGTTCTGGAGTTGAACAATATCGCCCTTCGCCACTTTGATGCTGTCGGAGATGACGGCATCCTGTGCGGCAATTCTTACCTTTTCGCCCATCTCGTTGGTGATAGTAATGACAGAGTCGGCCAATGCATACTCATAGCGCTTGCCGTCATTGTCTTCGTCATAATTAACGTACGACTCGTACAGGCGTACCTGGAAGTCGTACGTCCTGTCTTGTTCGAAGATGGGGTAGCCATAGTTATAGGTCACTTTGTTGTCTGCACCCACAGTGTAAAGGGGCACTTCCACCTTCTGGTTCTGAATGTTGGTCAATGTCACTGACTCTTCGCCGAAAATACCTTTGTCCAGACCTACTTGTGTGACCTCAAACTCTGGATTTGAGCGGTAAGTCAGTTTCATGGCTCTGTTGCAGTGGAAGAGCGTGGCATAATCGGTCTTGTCATCGTTCCACAAGGTGTCACAGGGGGCTTTCTTTATGATGTCAGCCATGTCGACGACTGGAAGGTTCTGGAATACATCAGCGTTGTTGAGGTCGGGGTTGTGCTCAAATTTCAAGCTGGTGATGCGGTAACGAAGTGGAGGAAGCTTCGCGCTGAACTCACCCGTCTTGGGGTCGGTCTTGATGTAGATATGCTTCATCGCATTCTCATCGCCGCCGGCGCGCCATGATTCACTCTCGACCAACTCGGAATAGGAGTCCACAGCCAGGTTCTCGGGATTGTTGACAATCTCGGAGGTCAGACCAGTGACTTTCTCCAACACGTTCAGACGGCACTGGGGATAGTCAAGGGCTTCCAGTTCAAGAGTGGCCTGGCCGATGGTGTTGACGCTAAGGCCATAGCCCAGTTCCTTCTTGCTTTCGACCTCACCGCCGGTGATACGGCCGCCAAAATGCGCTAAGGTGTTGTCGGTGAAATTGATGGTCTGCTCACTGCGGAAATCGAAAGTGGTGCCTTTCAGCTCGGGATAGCGGCCGTTGTTGACAAATGTATGCCCCATGCGGGATGCAGTTATAACATGAGGCCCGATAGGCACGCTGATTGTATATTCACCGTTGCTGTTGCTCATGACAATACTGCCGTCGTTCATACATACAGTGCCATCCACGGCAAACTGCACGCTGTCCACGGGGATGTCGGTGCCCTCGTAGTAGATGATACCGCTCACCTTGAAACTGGAGATGTCGGTGAAGTCGTAACTGTTGAGAGTCATCGAACCGGGACTGATGAAGCCTATACGGTTGTCGGGAGAGAATTTGTGTGTGCCCAGTTCGGGGCGGACGGTGTAGCCCGTGCCACTGCCAGTGAACGGGATGCCACGGATGGTATACTCGCCGCTCTCATTGGTCACACCATAGAGACACAACTGTGTGGCGCTCGGAATGACATCAGATACTGTCGTGGCACCCATGGTGGGATGGTTGCCGTTGGGGATGCCACTGGTGCGGGATATGTCGTAACTGTACTTGTCGAGTCCCTCGTCGAAAGGCCAATAGAGTTTCAGGTCGTCCTCACGACCGCTGAGCATGCGGTTGAAAGTGTTGGTGATGTCTTTCTTTGTAAGGGCCTTGCTCCAGATACGCACCTCGTCGATATAGCCTGTGAAACTCTCGGTAGATGGGTCTGCGCTGCCGCCGAAGTGAAGCGCTTCACCATGATAAGAATCATTTACTGGGTCTAAAGACTGTGTTCCACTCAGCATGACTGCATTCTCACTCTTCAACTCGTTGTTCAGATAGAAGTAGATGCTGTCTTTCCTGTGGACAAAAGTGTATTGATTGTACTCGTTGGAGGGGATGTCATTATATAATGTGATGGATTTCCATGCTTTCGAGTCTGTCCACTCACATTTCAAATCAAATGTGTTGGCTTCAGAAGTGGCCTTCTCCAGATAGAGCCTGAAGGCGTTGGGCACCTCGAAGAGGCTGGCCTTGTTGGTGGACTGCACGTTGTCGGGGCGCACCCACATCTGCATCGACCAGTCTTTCTTGTTGCTCAACATATCCTTTACATACTGTTCGTCGCCATCCCAGGTCAAACCCTCGCCGGCTTCCTGGAAATGACGGGCGAAATAATAGGTGTGGCCACTTTCCTCGTCGTCGCTGCGCTCGAGGTTGATTCTCGCATCAGGAACGGCCGTGCCGGTGTCGAAGCTCACACGGCCGGTGATGACACCCATAGACTGGCCAAAACCCGACTCTATGCGGCTGTCGCTCAGAAGCGGGGCGTCATCATCCTCACACTTGGTGCCATAGACATCAACGCAATACTCATAGTAGCGCCCTGGCTCGGTGTTGGTGTCAAGATAGGTGTATTCGTTTTCGGAGCCAGAAATCCTGTAAAGCTCAAGCCATTCAGTGGTGCCCACAAAGCGGCGTTTCAAGACAAACAAAGAGGGGTCGGTGCCCACTTGGTTGACTTTCCAGGTCACACGGGCGCCGTTGCTCAGATTGCCTTTGGTCACAAGCATTTCGGTAATGGTCGTGCTTGCGGTGATGCGGGCGGTCAGGGTGTCGCTCAAGAACTGGCCAGCACCATCAAAGAGGTCAAGTTGCACAACGTAGCGATATACCTCGCAGTTGCTCGAAGGCTTGTCGTCGGTGAAGGAGGCGTGACCATCCTTGCGGCGCGCCTTCACTGAGCCGTAGTCTTGCTCCAGCTTGCCGTTCTTGTCCAAACGATGGACACGGAAGGTCAATTCGTTCTGCGAATCGGGAATATTGTTGTAGTCCCATTCCATCTTGATTTTCTCGGTCTCATCCATGTCCTGGGAGAGATGGAAATCGAGTTTGGGGGTGGTGTTGATAAAGTGTTCCGAGTAGTTGCAGTTCTCAAGGGGAGAGGGGTCGGTGGGAATCTCATAACCGGCCTGGCGCCACGAATCCAGCATCATTACCACCTCATAGCGGTAATTAGTACACCATTTCATGCCACGGCTCACGTTGTCGCTGAAATTCTTGCTGGTGGTGTAACCGGCTTCCTCACGGTTGCCGGCATAACTGCCATCGGAGTTGAGCTCGGTGCGGTAAACATAGAGACGGGAATTCTTGGGAATTGACTTTTCCTGGTTCCAGGAAAGCACCACATTGCCGCTTACCTGGTTGAAACTGCTGGTAATCGATACAGGCACGTTGTTGAAGGCATGTGTGCTCTCTATAGTCTTCGTTTGTTTGACTGTCCGGGTCGAAGTGGTCCATGTGCCGTTGCGATAGTAGGCATTCTTCACGGCCAGAGCACAGGTGGTTTCACGTATCGTCTTGATGCGGAATTCCTTGTCGGTAGGCACGTTGATGATAATGTCTTTTGGCGAAGTGCCCTCCACGTATTCCGGGTAACTCTTGAGCGTCTTATAACTGCCGTCATTTTGCTTGGTCTCCACGGTGATTTTGTATTTGGTGGAAACTTTTCGCTCTTCCACTCCGTTGTTGCGAAGACCAAGACGTGTGGTCTCGCTGCTGTTGACGGTTTGACTCTTGTCCAAATCCGACAAGTTGGACGCGCTTAGCGTCATCTTCATCTCGTTGGGCTTCAACCAATCGAAGGTCGGCTCGGCGGCTGCCTGGAAATCAGTACCGTCGAGGTTGATGTTGTACGAGAAATTTACATACAAGGTGGGGTCCGCCCTCCAAGTGACGCTTTTATAATATCTGCTCGAACCTGTTATTGTCAGATAGGACCCTGGTTGAACCTTGTCCGACAGGGTGACGCGCATACCTATAGCATGGCTATAGTCCTGCAGGCCAGATCCGCTGCGGAACAACTGTGGATGAGACACTGTTCCATATTCACGATCAAAAGTAGTTAGAGCGTAACAGTTGGCCTCAGTTTGCGTAATATCGCCAGAAGCCAATGAGACATAACTACCATCTTTGGTTACTAGAAAAACGCTGAAAGAAGTGCCTTGGTACTCAAATTCTTTCTTTTGCGGAGTGCCCACACCCACTTTGATATCAAAGCCGGGCTTGGCAGTAGTACTGGTTGTGCCGTTGGAGACGTCAACCGAGCACAATCGATTGTACATGGCATCCTCTCCTTCCCCAGTCCACCAACCGTAACTATGACTGACGTTGCCCTGGAAAAGATGGCCGAATGTGGCTGACCATCCCGGTCCTGATTTCGTGTAGGCAAGGGATGGAAGCGTCGCAACCATAAAGAGGAGCAAAACCAGAAATGATTTGGCGTATTTCATCTTTTGTCCCATATAAAGTTAGTATTTAATTATGAGTCCACTTTAAAAAGTCCGGGCTCCAGGACCATTAGTTAATATTACGGTTCAAACTCACAATTGTTCTTTGATATTTTGCCATCTGGAGAAAATTTTGTACCTTTACACTTGAAACCAAGTCA
>Ga0247611_10003567_pt1 | contig 22833 bp, 21 predicted proteins | sample 177DNAGHGhighgp2_FD_192422 | JGI IMG/M metagenome (GOLD analysis project Ga0247611, IMG submission 192422) | Sheep rumen microbial communities from Palmerston North, Manawatu-Wanganui, New Zealand - 1770 DNA GHGhigh gp2 | ecosystem: Host-associated > Mammals > Digestive system > Stomach > Rumen... | reverse complement strand
GATAGCCACAACTTCAGGTGTAGATATGCTTATTATGAATAATACAAAAATTAATAAGCTTCATAATGTTTTAAATGAATATGATGGAACATTATTTAAAGCTAGTGATCATAAGATGAACGCAAAGAGTCATTGGGTATTATACAAGACTAATCCTAAAGGATTTATCTATGTAGATAATGGCGCAAAGAAGGCAATTTATGATAGAAAGTCATTATTATCAGTCGGCGTTATAAATGTCAAAGGAGTATTCGATACTAATGATGTAGTAGGCATTTGTAATGGTACTGAAATGATAGCTAAAGGTATCGTTTCATATAATAGTGAAGAAATAGAAAAAATAAAAGGAAAATCAATTAATGATGTTAAAAAGATAATTGGTGAAAATGCTAAAAACATTATTATTCATGCAAATAATATAGTTTTACTTGAGGAGGAATAATATGGATTACATGAGTCAAGTATTAGATGCAAGAGTTGCAGCTAATGATTTAAAATTAAATACAACAGAAGAAAAAAATAATGCTTTAAAAGCAATCAGTGATGCTTTATTATCTAATATAGATTCAATCATTGAAGCTAATAAAATAGATTTAGAAAATGCTAAAATAAATAATATAGCTCCAGTTATGTTAAAAAGATTAGAATTAACTGATGCAAAGATTAGATCAATTGCTAGTGATATTTTAAATATCATCAAATTAGATGATCCAGTAGGTAAAATACTTGAAGAACGTACAGTAAGTAGTGGATTAAAGATTCAAAAAATAAGCGTACCACTAGGAGTTATTGCTGCTGTATATGAATCAAGACCAAATGTAAGTGTAGATATAGCTACTTTATGTATTAAAAGTGGAAATGCTTGCCTTTTAAAGGGAGGTAAAGAAGCAATTAATACTAATAAGAGATTAGTTGAAATAATGCAAAAGGCAATCAAAGATTATATTAATCCAAATGCAGTTCAATTAATTGGAGATAATTCTAGAGAAGTAGTAGCAAAATTAATCACTTTAAAAGGATATATTGATTTAGTTGTACCTAGAGGAAGTAAAGGATTAATTAATTATGTTACTGAAAATACAAAAGTACCATACATTGAAACAGGTGCTGGTGTATGTCATATTTATGTAGATGATGAAGCTGATATTAATATGGCATTAAATATCATCAATAATGCTAAAACAAGCAATCCTGCGGTATGTAATGCTGTTGAATGTGTTTTAGTAAATGAAAAGATTAAAAAAGAATTCTTACCAAAACTAAAAGAAATGTTTGATGGTAAAGTACAATTAAACGGAAATGAAGAAGTAAAAGAAGTTATTGATTGTAATTTGATCACAGATTATGGAACTGAATATGATGATTTAATCTTAGATATTAAGATTGTAAAAGATTTAGATGAAGCAATCGCTCATATTGAAAAATATGGAACTCATCATTCAGATGCTATTATTACAACTAATAATGATAAAATTACAAAATTCTTAAATACAGTTGATAGTGCTTGTGTTTATGTAAATGCATCAACTAGATTTAGTGATGGCGGATGCTTTGGCATGGGAGCCGAACTTGGTATTTCTACACAAAAGCTTCATGCAAGAGGACCAATGGCACTAAAAGAAATGACAACTTATAAATACAAAGTTTATGGTAATGGTCAAGTAAGATGAAATGTCTAGTTCTAATAGGCGGATGTAATTTTTCACTACATGAGAATAAAGCTATTCATAAGAAAATAATTGAATATGCGAAAAAGCCTAAGCCAAGCCTTTTATACATTCATGTAAGTAATAAAAAAACAGATGATATAATAGCTACATTTAAGGAATTAGATTGTGATTTTAAAATGTATGAAAAACTAGAAGATATAGATAATTCTGATATTATTTATATCGGTGGTGGTAATACTGAAGAGATGATTAAAAGATTTCAAAAAGAAGGTATTATTCAAAAACTAATTGATAATTTAGATAAAAAAATAATATGCGGTGTATCTGCAGGAGCAATCTTTTGGTTTAAAAAATATTACTCTGATACTTATGCTTATTTTGATAATTTTACTGCGTATAACTATAAATTGTTAGATGGAATTGGTTATTTTAATTGCTATATTTCTCCGCATTTTAATGAGGTAGGAAAAGAAGCGTTCTTTGATGAAATAGATAATCATTTTGCTATTGCTTTAGAAAACAATACGGCATTATTTATTTCAAACGATTCTATCGATTACTGTCTAGATAGAAAAAATAGTGCAATCTATTTTTATCTAGATAACAAATTATATACTCTTAATTCTACTAACAAAAATTTGTTAAAAGAAAATCTCATAAAATAATTATAAAACGTGCATTCACTTTTGCACGTTTTATTGCTTTATAAAGCGATTTTTAATGCAATATTAATAAAATAATTAATTTTAATTAATTACATTGAAAAAGGCACTAATAAATGATACAATTAAATTATGAAATACATTTAGAAAGGGAGTAATACTTATGGACAAATATAAAGAAGGCTTAGACTTATTAAAAAAAGGTAAAACTGAAGAAGCTATTGAAGCATTTGAACAGGCAAAAGATAATAATGATGCTAAATATCAATTAGGCTTATTATATATCACAAAGGGAGAAATTGCTAAAGGTATAAAATTACTAGAAGAAGTTGCAATTAAAGGTAACCTTGATGCTAGTAAAGCATTAGTTTCTATTTACCAAAAAGGAATAGGTGTTACAGTTAATCATGATAAAGCAAGTTTCTATGCTAAAGAAATTGTTACAAATGGTGTAGATGGTGCTATAGATTTAGTTAAAAACATTTTAAATGAAGTTAAAGATAATAAACCTATCTATTTAAAATATTTACAAGCATTATGCGAAATTGGTGATATTGATGCTTTATATGAAGCTGCTGATATCCTAATCAATGATGCTAAAGATCCTAAAAAAGGTATTGAATATTTAGTTAAGGGCTCAAATAATGGTTCTAAATATTGTATGGAAAAGTTAGCTCAAATCTATAAAGAAGGTCTATATAATACTCCTAAAAACGAAAAGGGCTATGTTGAACTAATTACTAAATTATCAAATGATTATCCAGAAGAAGTTAAATATACTGATGAATTAGTTAATTTATATGCTACAGGAACATTTGGTGTAGAAAAAGATTTTGATACAGTAAAAAATATTTATCGTGAAAGAGCAAGCCATAAATATAGCGAAGCTATTTATGAATATCGTTTAGCTGAACTTCAAGAATTTGGTTTATATGGTGTTAAAAAAGATGTTAAAGAAGCTTTAAAAACATATCAAGCTCTACTTGATAGTTTCCCAAATAATCCAACATATCAATTAAAGATGGCTGAAATCTTTGATGAAGGAAAATATGGTGTAATTAAAGATAATAAAAAAGCAGCTCAAATTTATAGAAGCTTACTTGCTAAAAACCCTGATGATATAAATTGTATTATCCATATGGCAATTTGTTATTCTAATAGTATTGATGCGGATGAGCAAAAAGAATCATTTGAATTATTTAATAAGGCTTATGAAAAAGGATCTAAAGATGCTGCTTATTATGTGATTAGATATAATTATAATGGTGGAAAGAAATTCCCTAAAAATTATAAGAAAGCAGTAGAAGTTGCTGAAGCACTTGAAAAAGAATATAGTAATGCAACATTAAATCCAAAAGATGCTGAATTATATAAATCAGCTATCTCACTTGCAGTACAAATGTATATGTCTGGTGGACCTATGTTACCAAAGAATCCACGTAGAGCAAAAGAAATCTTAAACAACTATAATGCTAATCATAAAGATAAGATTAAAATTGATAAAGTTGTTTGGGGAAAATAGCTTAACTAAAAGAAAAACACTTCATTACGAAGTGTTTTATTTTTATGCTGTTTGTAATTCTTTTTTCTCTTTTTTGCTTTGTTCTTTAATATCTTCTTTTAAGTTAGAGCTCATTTCTTTTGCTTCATTATTTAATTCATCTTCACTTAAAATTACATCATCTAATATGTTTTGTAATTTATATTCTTTAAGTAGATATTTCTTAGTTTGAATACCAATTAAAACTGTTAGAGTTGAATTAATAACGCCTTGAGCTAAGGAATCGATTACTGTATTAATAGCAGAACCAATTAGAGGAATTCCATCTAATCCTTTACCCATCTTTTTAACTACTCCACTAGCCATACTACCAGTAGCATTACCTAATCCATAAGCAATAATTGCATCACCAATTACATTTCTATAAATCTTAGATAATTGTCTATCATTTGGTCTAAAACCATATAAGAAGATAATATCTTTAATTAAACTTAAATTAAATATTACAACAAATAATGTATCAATCTTTTCGTTTTGAGAAATAGCTGTTGTTACTCCAACCTTTAAAGCATGATCTCTAATCATCTTATTACATGCTTTATTAATATCAGTTTTATAAGCATCAGTTAAAGATGTTTTTAATAATTGGTCATCATGTGTTTGTCTTGCAATCGCAAGCTTACCAATTCTTTCTTCAGAGTACCATGATATATCTGTTGCTTTTTGACTTAAATCAATCATCTTATCAGCAATATCTTCTCTAAGTTTCTTGTTATATTTTTTAGCTTCTTTAGCATTTTCACTTGTTACATTTGTAATAAATGATCTAGTGTTTTTTATCTTAAATAGAGGTATTACATATATTGCTAAAAATAGAAGAACTGCTGCACCTATTGATATATATAATGCAATATTATTTTTACCAGACATTTCATAAATTTTTGTAACTATTGAAAATAAACAGAAGATAATGATTAAACCAATTGCCATTGCGAATATAAATAAGAATGATTTAGCGGCTTTCTCATTATATGGCTTAGAATATTTCTTTTGATATTCTTCTAAAGTCATTTTCTTTTCATCGTTTTTTGCCATATTATCACCTCAAAATATATTTTAACATATATTTTTATTTTACTCAATTCTAAAATTATTATAAAAGAAGTAGTAAATAAATAGAAAAATGCGTGATAGAGCGAAAAAAAGGTAGTGATTAACACTACCTAAAAACTATTTATTTTTTATTCTTTTCGTTTGTTGTATTAGCTATTTCTTTAATTGATGCAACAATACTTCCTAAGTCTTGCATATTAGATGGAATGATTAATTTAGTTGCTTGACCATTAGCTACATCTACTAATGCTTCAAAGCTCTTTAAAGCGATAACTGATTCATCAGCACCAGCTTCTTTAATTAATTTAATACCTTCAGCTTTAGCTTTATTAATTTCAATAATTGATTGAGCTTCACCTTGTGCTCTTAAGATTCTAGCTTCTTTTTCAGCATCAGCTCTTAGAATTGCTGATTCCTTTTCTCCTTCAGCCTCAAGAATAGCACTAGCTTTATGAGCTTCAGCAAGTAATACTTTTTCTCTTTTTTCACGTTCAGCTCTCATTTGGCGTTCCATTGCTTCTCTAATATCTTTTGGTGGAATAATGTTCTTTAATTCTACTCTGTTTACTTTAATTCCCCATGGGTCAGTTGCTTCATCAAGAATAGAACGCATTCTAGTGTTGATGATGTCACGGCTTGTTAAAGTTTCATCTAGATCTAATTCACCAATGATATTACGTAAAGTAGTAGCAGTTAAGTTTTCAATAGCACTTACTGGATTTTCTACACCATAACAATATAATTTAGGGTCTGTGATTTGATAGAAGACAACTGTATCAATTTGCATTGTTACGTTATCTTTTGTAATAACTGGTTGTGGAGCAAAGTCTTTAACTTGTTCCTTTAAAGATACAACCATAGCTACTCTATCGATAAATGGAATTAACATATGTAATCCAACACCCCAAGTAGTATGATATCCACCTAATCTTTGGACAATATATTTATCTGTTTGTCTTACCATCTTAATATTAAGAGCTAAGAATAATACTAAAATGAATGCAATAATACCTACAATAATTAATACAATGCTTAATGGACTTAATTCGTAAAACATATTTTATCTCTCCTTTTTATTCATAAACGATATTTGAATCTTCGTTTGCTTTATTTTCTTTTACAATTAATTTGTTTCCTTCAATTGATAGAACAACTACCTTAGTACCTTTAGTTAAATTATCACTTGAAATAGCGCTCCATTCTTGACTATCAAGTTTGACAACTCCCCTGTTTCCATCAATTATATCCTCAGTAACAATGGCGATTCTTCCAATTAGTGAATCAACATTTGTCTTAATTTCATTTCTTTTTGTCCACTTTTTGATAAATGGTCTTGCACTTACCAAGAATAGAAGTGATACCGCAACAAATATAATTACTTGAACGGCTTCATTAACATTACATATTGCTAATATTAATGATACGAAAGAACCAACTGCAAACCAAATTGATACAACTTCACTAGTTAAAAACTCTAGAACAAGCGAAATTATAACAATTGCTAGCCATACCCATGCTAATACTGATACACCTAAAAATACATAATTTGCATAAATCATTATTTTATTCCCCCTTTAAGTCGATAATGACTAAGTGATTGTCTTCATCATAATAAGTTGGATATTTTTTAGGATTGGCTAAAGAAATATTAAATGTTTTTTCAATACTTCTCATAAAGTCCTTATTCGCAATCCTACCATAACTAGATCTTATTGTGATTTTATATTTGTGTGTAGGCGGAATGTCACGCCTTTGATCTAGCTCTTTGTTAAGCGGTTTTATGACGACTTGTTTTTTTTCTTTGTCAATTCCTAGCATAACACTAAATGCATCTTCAATATTCCTAATGGTATTCTTATTTAGAGTTATATTAGATTCATATAAAGTAGCTATACCATCTTTATTTGAGGTCGAAAACCATTCAATTGGCATAAGATCACTATCCTTTCCAACTATATTATACATAAAAATTATTTTTTTTGCAAGAAAAAATTATTAAAAATTATTTTAGTGTTTTTATGCAAAAATTTTACATTTCTTTTTTTATTTTTTTACTATGAAATTCTCTTTCTTTATTGTATAATAATATTAACGAAACCAATTTAACATGAAGGAGTGATATTTTATGAAATTAATTATTGGTGAACCAGGTAGTGGAAAGACAAAAGAAATTTTAGCTTTAAGTTCTATTAACAATGTACCTATTTTATGCGAATCTGAAGAAAGAGTATCTCGTTTAATCACAAAAGCACAAGGTTATGGATACAAAATTCCAACACCTATCGTGTATAATCAAATAGATGATTCAGTTAAAACTGTATATGTTGATGATATTGAAAGATTATTAAAGGCAATGTTACCTTGTAATGTAGATATCATTACATATAATGCTGAAAGCAAAGAAAACATCAAAAAAACAAATTAATTTTTAAAAAAGAAAAAAGCATTTGGCTCTAGGTTAACCAAATGCTTATTTTTTTATGCTATTTTTTTCTTATGTTCAATATATGAAATAATACCATAGGCAAGGATGAATGCTCCAAATATTGCCCAGATTAGGTAATCAACTATAACAGAACCACTTTTATGTTTATTAATCATTTTAAACATTAATCCAAGTGGATAAATACTCATTAATGCTCCAACTACAATAATAGAAGTATTATATGTTCTAAAAGTATCTTGGCTATTCTTAGTTTTAACAAGTACAACAATTCCACAGATTAATAATGTTAAACCAACTAATGTTTTAACAACTAAATCCATATCCATTGATATGTCAATACCCCATCCATCATCATATTTTGAATATGATTGCAAAGTTAATACTAAATAATAAACAAAGACGAATGTTCCAAATAATGTCATTAATATTCCTTTTTTCATTATTCAATACCCTCCTTATCAGCGTATCCTGTGTTCAAATCATCAATTTCTTTTGCTCTACCAGTAGTATCATCAGGATTTAATAGTTGAGAGTAGAACTTAGCTATAATAACCATTATAATGGTACAAATAATAATATTAGGAATACTAAATGCTCCGTTATAAACAAATGAATATAACCAACTACTATTTGCTACACCCATAAATTTATAAGATCCATCACCCAACCAGAATAATCCACCTGATAAGACATGTGATGCATACTTTAATAATCCACCTAAAACACATCCAACTATAATAGCTATAAGTTGAACTTTTTTGTTACCATTCTTATACATACTTGAGAATGCTCCTGCAAAGCCTACAACTGTATAAGCTAATACATAATCAAGCATAATTTGAATGAATGGTCCAACAGTTCCTCGCCAACCTGTAGTGGCATTGATTACATATATACCACCCATCATTTGAACAAGTGATAGAAGAAGTCCACAAAGAATTCCTGGAACTAATCCTCTTCTATAACTAATTATGAAAACAGGCACCATAGCAAATCCAATAGATCCACCATTTATAAAAGCACCTTTCCAGATTCCGCCTTGAAGAATATCAAGAACGAAGCCAATTGCTGCGAAAATTGCTATTTCGCATAAAACTTTAACAGTAAAGTTCTTCATAAAATAAAAATCCTCCTTAAATTTTTTTAAAGGAAGGGACGTAAATAAAATATGTTCCCTCCGCTAGCATTACCTAGATCAGGTTATAGGGTCGAAGATTAATCTTCCTCTCAGCCGGTTACACCAGCTCCCCTTTTCCAATAAAAGATTATAACACATAAAAAAAATTATGCAATATATATTTTTTATATATATTTTTTGTGATAAAATATTTTGGGCGTTAATTTATGCTTTTATTTTTGAAAATAAAAGGTTATGGTAAAAAATAGACAAAATGTCCTATGATTTTATCAAAATATATGAAAAATGAAAGATGAAAAGTAAATGAAAACGTAATTAATTGATATATTTCTAATAAATATTATATATTTATCTTACAAAAAGACTTAATCTATGTTAAAATATTAATTGATGTAAAAATATATTTTTATTGGAGGCGTTATTTATGATTAACAAAAAAGAAGTTGTAGCAATGCTTCTAGCTGGTGGTCAAGGAAGTAGACTTTATGCTTTAACAAATAAAGTTGCTAAACCTGCTGTTAGCTTTGGAGCAAAATACAGAATCATTGACTTTGGTCTATCTAACTGTGTAAATTCCAATATCGATACTGTTGGTGTTTTAACTCAATACCAACCATTACTTTTAAATGAATATATCGGTAATGGACAACCATGGGACTTAGATAGAACATTTGGTGGAGTTTCTGTTTTACCACCTTATCAAGGAAAAACAAGAACAAGCTGGTATAAAGGTACAGCAAATGCCATCTACCAAAATATTAATTTTATTAAACAATATGATCCTGAATATGTTTTAGTGCTTTCAGGTGACCATATTTATAAGATGGATTATGCTAAGATGTTACAATATCATAAGGATCACAATGCAGATGTAACAATCGCTGCTTATGAAGTAACATTAGAAGAAGCAACTCGTTTTGGTGTTTTAAACACTACAGATGATTTAAAAATTTATGAATTTGAAGAAAAACCTAAACAACCTAAATCAACACATGCATCTATGGGTATTTATATTTTCAATGCTCAAACATTATATAAATATCTAGAAGAAGATGAAGCTGATACTGAAAGTGAAAATGATTTTGGTAAAAATATCATTCCAAATATGCTAAATGATGGTTTAGCTATGTATGCTTATCCATTTAGAGGTTATTGGAAGGATGTAGGAACAATCTCAAGCTTATGGGAAGCTAATATGGACTTACTTGGATCTAAACCTAAATTAGATATTCATGATTCTAACTGGGAAATTTATTCAAGAAGCTTACCACTACCACCACAAAAGATTAGTGAAGGTTCAATTGTTAAGAATTCATTAGTAACTCTTGGAGCTTACATTCAAGGTACAGTTATTAATTCTTTAATTGGAAGTAATGTCACAATCAAACCAGGTGCAGTAGTAAAAAATAGTGTTATTTTTGAAAATGCCATTATAGAATCAAATGCTAAAATTGAAAAAGCAATTGTAGCTGAAGATACATTCATTGGTGAAGGTGCTGTTATTGGCGATGAGAGTCAAATTACAGTTATCGGACCAAATGTAAAAGTTTATGATGAACAAATAGTAGCAGCAGGTGCTATGGTAGAAAAGGATGTGAAGTAGAATGCCAACAGTTTTAGGAATTATTTTTTCAAATATCCAACATACAAATGAAACATTTGAAGTTACTAAGGTAAGAACAATCGCATCTCTTCCAATTGGTGGGCGTTATAGATTAATTGACTTCCCTCTATCAAACATGGTAAATGCTGGTGTAAGTAGTGTTGGAGTTCTAACTAAATCTAATTATCTATCTTTAATGGACCATGTTGGTTCAGGTAAAGACTGGGACTTAGCTAGAAAAAATGGTGGTTTAACAATTATACCTCCATACGGACAACAAGATAAGCCTTATACATCAAGGCTTGATGCTTTAAAGAATATTATTAAATTCATTGAAGATTCAAGAGAAGAATATGTTATAATGACTGATTGTTATAATTTATGTAATGTTGATTATAAGCAAATTATGAAATTCCATGAAGATCATAATGCTGATATCACATGCTTATATCATGAAACAGTTAAAAATATACCAACTAATATGAATTCAAACATCTTCACATTAGATGATGATGGAAGAATTACTGAAATGGATATTGTTAAAAACTTCGATGGTACTCAAAAGGTTAGTATTGATGTATGGTACTTAAAGAAAACTTTATTAGTATCATTAATTAGAAAAGCAATTGATGAAAATTATAATTCATTTAATAATGATTTATTAAAGAGACATTTAAAATCTTTAAGAATTTATGGATGTGGATTTGAAGGATTCTTCACAAGCGTTCTAACTCTTAAAGCTTATTATGATGCAAATATGGCATTACTTGATAGATATATTAGAAAAGAAATGTTCAATAAACCAGGTATGCCTATTTTAACAAAGATTAGAGATAGTGCTCCAACTTATTATGGAGAAAACTCTAAGGTAGAAAATGCATTAATAGCTGATGGATGTATTATTGAAGGTGAAGTTTATAATTCAGTAATATTCCATGGAACTAAAATTGAAAAAGGCGCAATCGTTAAAAACTGTATTTTAATGCAAGATACATATGTTGCTAGAAATACTATTTTGGATACAGTTATTACAGATAAGAACGTAAGAATAGTTAATACAGAAAAATTAGAAGGAACTAAAGATAAACCAGAATTCATAGGTAAAAATGGGGTGTTATAATTGGAAAATGTAAAAAAGTCTACTAGTAAAGCTACACCAAAAGAGCCTAAAACTAAGGTGCTTTATGTAGCAGCTGAATGTAAAGGATTTATGACTACTGGTGGATTAGCTGAAGTTGCTGGAAGTCTTCCTAAAGGAATAATGGATACAAACAAAAATTATGATGTTAGAGTAATTATGCCTTTATACAAAAAGATTATTGATACGTACGGAGAAAAGCTAGAATATATCGGTCAAAAATATATCAATATGCCTAGAGATAAGCAATATTGTGGTGTATTTAAAATCGTAAAAGATGGCGTAATCTACTATTTTATTGATAATCGTTATTATTTCTATAGAGATGGTTCACCATATGGCCATTATGATGATGGTGAAAGATTTGCCTTCTTCTCAAAGGCTGTACTAGAAGTATTAGATATTATTGATTTCTATCCTGATATTATTAATGCTAATGATTGGCATACTGCTCTAGTTAACATCTATTTGGATGTTTACTATAAGAAGCACCAATACTATACAAATATTAAGAGTGTATTTACAATTCATAATATTGAATATCAAGGTGTTTATGGAAAAGATTTCAACTATAATGTAATGGATATAGGTATGGATAATTTAAATTTAGTTGAATATAATGGAAACATTAATTTAATTAAGGGTGCTATCGTATGTAGTGATTTAGTCACAACAGTATCTCCTACATATGCAAATGAAATCAAAGATCCATTCTATTCATGTGGTTTATATCATATTATTAATCAATATGCATTTAAACTTAGAGGAATTGTTAATGGAATTGATATTGTAAACTATAATCCAAAAACAGATAATGTAGTTAAACCTAATTATGATATTAATTCAATTGAATTAAAGAAAGAAGTAAAAAAGAACTTACAAAGAAAATTAGGTCTAGAAGAAAATCCAAACGTATGTATAATTAGTGTTATTTCAAGACTAGCAAGCCATAAAGGAATTGATTTAGTAATAGATAGATTCCATGATATTATGAGAGAAAATGTTCAATTTATTGTTCTTGGAACTGGAGAACAATATTATGAAAATAAATTTAGAGGCTTTGAATGGGCATACCCAGGAAGAGTTAAAGCATGTATTACATTCAATACAGATTTATCAAAAGAAATCTATGCAGGTTCAGATTGTTTTTTAATGCCATCAAAGATGGAACCATGTGGTTTAAGTCAAATGATTGCATCTCGTTATGGAACTGTACCTATTGTTAGAGCAACAGGTGGACTTAGAGATACAATTATTGATTATGGTGATCAAGGAAATGGATTTGTATTCCAAGAATACAATTCATATCATATGCTTGATAAGATTAAACAAGCAGCTGGCTTATGCAACGATTATAAAGATCAGTGGGATGTTTTAGTAAAGCGTGTTATGGAAAAAGATTTTTCATGGAATGCTAGTGCTAAATTATATATCGCAGAATATGACAAATTGCTTGGCAAAGAATAGGAGTGTACAACAATGACAAATGGCAATGAAGTTCTAAAAATATTATTAGAAGAAAACTTAAGTAAGTTATATGGTATTAACCCTAACGAAGCTAATGCTGAACAAATGTATAAGGCAGTAGCTACAACAATTAATGACTTACTTAAATTAAAAAAGAAAAGCTTTAATAGCTTAGTTAGACAAAAGAAGGGCAAAAGAATTTATTACCTATGTATGGAATTCTTAATGGGTAGAAGTCTAAAGAATAATATCTATAATATGGGTATTCAAGATGAAATCCAAGAAGTATTAAAAGACTATGGTTTTAACATTGAAGACTTATATCAATTAGAACCAGATGCTGCCCTAGGTAATGGTGGTTTAGGTAGACTTGCAGCTTGTTTCTTAGATGGTCTAGCTAGTCAAAATTATCCAGCTACAGGTTTCTCACTAAGATACGAATATGGCTTATTTAAGCAAAAAATCATCGATGGATGGCAAACAGAACTTCCTGATGTATGGCTACCAGGTGGAGATGTTTGGCTAAATCAAAGAGATGACAAAACATTCAAAGTAAGATTTGATGGCTATGTAGAAGAACAATACCTAGATGGTAAGAAATATTATATCCATAAGGATTATAGAGAAGTAACAGCTTTACCTTATGATATGGTAGTATCAGGTGGAGATAGTGATGCTGTAGCGACACTAAGACTATGGAGAGGTGTTAACGTAGTAGACTTTAATATCAATTCATTCTCACAAGGTGATTATATTAAAGCTATGCAATATGCAAATGAAGCTGATTTAATTGCTAAGATTCTTTATCCATCAGATAACCACTATGAAGGTAAAAACTTACGTATTAAACAACAATATTTCTTAGTATCAGCATCAATTCAAAATATTATTGCTGATCATATTAAATATTATGGTGACATTAGGACTTTACCTAAGTATGCAGCAATTCATATCAATGATACACATCCAGCATTATGCATTCCTGAATTAATGAGAATATTAATGGATGATTATAAGATTGAATTCGATGAAGCTTGGGATATGGTTAAAAAATGTGTAGCATACACTAACCATACAATTCTAGCAGAAGCTCTAGAAAAGTGGGATGAAGGATTAATTCAAAGAGTATTACCAAGAATTTCTATTATCCTACATCAAATTGATGATAAGTTCCATGATGAATGCAAGTGTTTAGGATATTCTGATGAAGAATTAAAACCATTATTCATCTTTGGTGATGGACAAGTTAGAATGGCTAACTTATCAGTTATTGCATCTCACCATGTAAATGGTGTATCTGCACTTCACTCAGAAATTATCAAAAATAGCGTATTTAACGGATATTACAAGATTACACCAGAAAAGTTTACTAACGTAACAAATGGTATTGCACATAGACGTTGGTTATATCAATCTAACCCAGGTTTAGCAAAACTTTTAGATGAAAAAATTGGTCATGGTTATTATAAAGATGCATCTCAACTTGAAAAATTATTAAAATATAAAGATGATGAAGATACATTAAAACAATTAATGAAGATTAAATATGAAAACAAATGTAGATTTGCTGAATATCTATATAAGACTCAAGGAATTGTTATCGATCCAAACACTAGATTTGATGTTCAAGTAAAGAGACTTCATGAATATAAGAGACAATTATTAAATGTCTTAAAGATTGTATCTTTATTAATTGACCTAGAAGAAAATCCAAATATAGATGTAACACCACAAACATTTATCTTTGGTGCAAAAGCAGCTTCAACATATTACGTAGCTAAAGATGTTATTAAATTAATTAACTACATCTCTATGCATATCCAACGCTTACCACAAATTAAGTGTAAATTAAATGTTGTATTCCTAGAAAACTACAACGTAAGTGGAGCAGAAGTATTAATTCCAGCTTCAGATGTATCAGAACAAATTTCTCTAGCAGGTAAAGAAGCTAGTGGTACATCTAATATGAAGTTCATGATTAATGGTGCTGTAACTCTAGGAACACTTGATGGTGCTAACGTTGAAATTCATGATAATGTTGGCGATGATAATATGTTCTTATTCGGTATGAAGGCTGATGAAGTAGAATCATTATGGTATAGAGGATACTTCGCAAAAGATTGGTACAATAAGAATCCTAGAATTAAGAAGGTTCTAGATAGACTTGATTATGGATTCTGTGGTCAATCATTTGGTCATATCAAGAAATATTTAATTGATAACTATCCAGTAAGTGATAGATATATGTGCTTAGCTGATTTTGATTCTTATATGGAAGCATATAAGAGAATGGATGAAGCATATCAAGATAAAAAATCTTGGGCTCAAAAATCACTTGTTAATATTGCTAAAGCAGGTATATTCTCTGCAGATAGATCAATTAGAGAATATGCACAAAACATTTGGCATATTAAACCAATTAAGTAAGAAAAGCGGGTTTTCCGCTTTTTTTAATTATTAACCTATTATTTACTTATTATTAATAATTTGCTAAAATTATTATTGGGGTGATGACTATGTCTTTTAGAACATATTTAAAAGAATCAGATATGGTATATCAAACAACAATTGATCCTAAAGGACCTGGTGTAGTTAGAATTCATCTAGTACCTCCTAAAAAAATAAAGGATGGTATTCCATGGATTGTTATTATAAATGGTTTTCGAGTATTACCTATTTTAACTACCTATGCTATTTTACTTAAAGAATTTATTCTAACTTATAACTCATATAATTATAATTATTATGATGAAGAACAAATTAGAGAAATAAAAGAAGAAATAGTATTAAATGTTAAAAAGATATATAGTGATGCTAAAGAAGCTGATATAATGGCTGATTTAAGCGATATGCTTAAAACAATCATTAATCTTGGAACAAAACCAAATGAAAAGCTTGAAACAGTTGGTAATTTTAGCTTAAATGATTATTATAAATATATGCATTCACCTCTTCGTATGGATTTGATGGTTTCAACTATGGAAAAGGATGGAGTATATAATTGTAACCAAAAATGTATTCACTGTTATGCATTTAATGAAACACATTCAAACGAAGAAGAACTTGATACATTTTCTTGGTTTAAAATTATTGATAAGCTAAAAGAGGAAAGAATCCCTCAAATCACCTTTACAGGTGGTGAACCTACTTTAAGAGATGATTTAGTAGATTTAATTGATCATTCAAAATGGTTTATAACTAGACTTAATACTAATGGTATCTTATTAACTGAATCATTATGCAAAAAACTATATGATGCAGAACTTGATAATGTTCAAATAACATTCTATTCAAGCAATATGGATATACATAATAAATTAGTTGGTGGAAATCACTATTTAGAAACATTAGGTGGAATTAAGAATGCTATAAAAGCAGGACTTGATGTTTCTATTAATACACCATTATGTAGCTTAAATAAGGATTATAAATCAACAATAGAATTCTTATCAAAACTTGGAATTAAATATTTTACTTGTTCAGGATTAATTCCTACAGGTAATACTAAAGAAGAAGAATCAAAAGAATTAGTGATTGAAAAACAAGAATTACTAAAATCTTTAGATGAAGCACTTGAATTTGCTAAAGAAAATGAACTTGATATTCAGTTTACATCTCCAGGAATTCTAGATGAAGAAGATTTAGCTAAGCGTAATCTAATTATTCCTTCATGTGGTGCAGGAGTAAGTAATATGGCTATTCTACCTAATGGTGTAGTTATTCCTTGCCAAAGCTGGTTAAAAAATGAGACATTAGGTAATTTTATAGATTTACCTTGGAAAAAGATTTGGGATAGCAAGACATGTAAGAAAATAAGAAAAGAAGCTTCAAAAGAAAATAATAGATGCCTTCTTAGAGGAGGTGTATTATGATGAAGAAAATAATTACATTATTATCTATAATATTCTTATTTATATTATTTATACCTAAATCAAAAGCTTATACATCTTATCCAATTGATAATATAAATAGTTACACAATATATGCGAGCGTTAGAGATGATGCGACAATAGATTTCCATTATATTATTGAATGGAGAGTACTAGGCACAGATGAAGATGGTAGAGGCGTTACATGGGTAAAGGTAGGAGTGCCTAATAAATATTGTTATGATGTTGAATCAACTTCATCATGTGTTAAAAAAGCATATTATTATATTGATGGTACATCTACATGCATTAGACTTGATTTAGATAGAGAATATAATCCTGGTGAAACATTTATACTTGATTTTACATTTCATCAAACACATATGTTTACATATGCATATGATGAAGATAAAAAGTTAGTTTCTTATGAATTTATACCTGGATGGTTTGATGATATTGCGATAAATAAATTAAATGTTTATTGGAATAAAGCAAACGTATATTATTCAGAATGCAAAAGTGAAGATGAAACATATTTAATTTGGGAAAGAACTAATATGTCGCAAGGAGAAAGAACAAAAATTAGACTGTCATATTTTGAAGGTATTTTTCCAAATATAGATCCAAAAGCTACATTTAGAGGCGATAAGGATTTTAGAAAGATGAATAGGATGATTCTAATTATTGCTATTGTTATAGTTGTAGTAAACATCTTAATGTTTATATATATGAAAGTTAGAAGAGCTTCATATTATAGAACAAGAGGATTCTATCCATACGGTAGACGTTTCTTCTTTAGAAACTATTATTATGGAGTAGATAGTAAAGGAACAAGAAAACCTAACCCATATATTTCTAGTGGAGGATCGGGACATTCAGGAGGACATTCTTGTGCTTGTGCCTGTGCCTGTGCTTGTGCAGGTGGAGGTAGAGCTGGTTGCTCAAAGAAAGATTTTTATAAAGGAAAAATTGATATAGAAGAGTTTTTAGAAGAGGATAAATAATCCTCTTTTTATTATGCATTTTTTTTATAAAAAAAGAATCTATAACTGGTATTTTGTATAGTTTAAATAGTCGATTAGAAAAATTACTATCATTTATTTTATTTAACTTTTATTATAAATCCTATAGTGATATAATTTGCCTAATTGGAGGATTAATTTATGAATAATGAAATAATAATACCAGAACTAAATGAAGAAACAATTGAATCAATGATTTATGAAATAAGAGGATTAAAAGTAATGTTAGATTTTGAACTTGCTAAAATATATGGTTATTCTACAAAAGCTTTTAATCAACAAGTTAAAAATAACGTATATAAATTCCCACCAGATTTTATGTTTAGAATTACTAAAGAAGAAATGATTTTTTCAAGGTCAAAAAATTTTACCTTGAACGGAGGCAGTGTTAGTAGAGGAACTAATTTTAAATATTTACCTTATGCTTTTACTGAACAAGGCATCTATATGCTTATGACTGTTCTAAAAGGAGAACTTGCAACCAAACAAAGTATTGCAATTATTAGAACTTTCAAACAAATGAAAGATTATATTATTGAAAACAATAGCCCTAAAACACTTGATAACATTATTAGTCTTACTAATCAAGTTAAAGAAAACACTAATGATATTAAAGATATAAAAAATGATTTAAAAATAGTTATGGATAACTTTATAGATCCTAATAAATATAAAGAATTTATAATTCTAAATAATGAAAGAATAGAAGCTTCTATTGCTTATCAATCGATATATAAACAAGCTAAAGAATCAATTTTTATAATTGATGATTATGTAGAAATAAAGACATTAGAAAACTTAAAAGTAGTAGATAAAAATATAATCATTAATATTTATTCAGATAATAAAGCTAAGAATAAAATAACTAAAAATAATATGAATGATTTCAATAAAGATACAAATATAAAAATAAATATATTTGAATTAAACAATATAATTCATGATAGATTAATTGTTATTGATTATAATAAAGAAAATGAAAGAATATATGCTTCAGGAACATCTAGTAAGGATGCTGGAAGTAGAATATCCTTCATATATGAATTAAATAAAACTGATATATTACACTATATAATTGATGAAATAATAAGATCAAAACAACTAATAATTTGAACCTTTAGAAGGGTTCTTTTTTTTGTCTTCTAACCTCTCTTTTTACAAAAAGAAGAAGAAGAGGTAATATTTTTTTGATATTTACTTGACATCATTATGATATTATGGTAATATTAAAGTGGTATCGAAAAGATATCAAAATAATATTAGGATAATTTAGTATTGATAAATACCCTAAATAATGAAATCCAACAGGTATTTACTAAACTTTTTCTCTTTAGTAACGTTGAATTTGATTAGTTAGCTTTTGTATTTAAAAAGAAAAACTATTCTAATACAACGCTACTTTTTGGCAAAATCATTAGTTGGTAAATCTATTTCTACTATCTGGCGAAGTAGAGCGTAGAATTTAATTTTAATGATTAAAATGCATAGTGAGGTGAATTTTATGGAACATGAAGTTGAACAAAAACAATTGTTACTAAGAATGTCTAATGAACTATGGCAGGACCTTGTTATTCTGGCAGATAAGGAGTTCCGCAGTGTCAATAGTCAAATAGAATATTTACTAACACAATGCGTAAATAAAATGAAAGAAGAAAAGAAATTATAGCCTTTAAGGCTTTTTTCTTTTTAGATTGAATATTACTTATATTTTTGTTAAAATATAGTAGATGTTAGGAGGTGTAAAAATGGATATTTTAAAAACTAAAATAGATTTACCTACAAAGAATACTTTATTATTTGTTTTAAATTCTATATATGATTTAGATCTTAAAGATACACTTGCTAAAAAAACATTAATAAAAAAAATAACAAAGCTTTATGAAGAAGAAAAAAATGTGCTAAAGCTTATTCAAATACTTTCAACATCTTCTTATCTAAAGCTAGAGAAAATATATAATGATTATATTAAAGGAGAAGATCCTGTTGAATCATTTTTAAAAAATAAAGCTGATGATTTAATGGACTGTGCCCTATTCTATTTAATTGAAACTAGATATACTGATAAATCTATTGATTATATTTATGTATTCAATAATGATGCCTTTAATCATTTAGGAGTATTATTTAGTGATAAAGGAAAAGAACTATTTAAAAAAGAAAAACTATTTGAAGAAGTAATTATAGGTATTACAAATACATATGGAGTTTTAAAGATGGACTTCTTCGTATCTTTAGTTAATAGTTATTTAAATGAATCTTTTAACGAAGATAGTTTAATAGATAGACTTCTTACAAAATTATCATTTAATCAATATGTTAATAACTTTACAATCAACTGGAAGAACATAGGCGAAAATGATGTCTTCTTTACCTTCTTAGAATATGATGATGAATTAGGTAGAATTTGCGAATCTCAAAAACAACTTAATTTCTCATATAATATTTTTGATTTAGATGAAATCATAAAACGTGCTAAATCTCCATACGATAAAAACACATCTGAATTAATTAATAAAATAAAAGAATATAATAAAAAAATTTCTGATGAAGAAATTGATAGATTTATTGATAATACAATTAGAGGAAATGAAGATTATATTAACGAAATAGAAAAACTACTTAAAGATATAGATGAAGATAAAAAAGAAGATATGCTTAATGTCCTAGCTACTTGGCATAATGATTTAGAATTATATCCCTTATGTGGTTATTCAATTAATAATTTAAAAGAAGATAATTATATAAGTTAGGAGTGGTAATATGAATTATTTAGGATTTGAACTTAAAGAAGAAATAGTAAATGCACTTAAAGATTTAAGATTTAAAGAGTTTTCTCCTATTCAAAAAGAAATATTACCACTAGCTTTAAATAATAAATCTTTAATAGGCCAATCTAAAACAGGTAGTGGTAAAACACATGCTTATCTAATTCCTATTTTTAATAAATTAGATTTAAATAATAAGGAATGTCAAGCAATCATTTTATCTCCAACAAGAGAACTTGCGACACAAATATATAATGTATGCACACATATGAATAGTTTCTTTAATGGATTAATAGATATTAGATTGTATACAGGTGGATCTGATAGATTAAAAGAAATTAAAAAACTCGAAAATTCACAACCACAAATAGTTATTGGAACTCCTGGTAGAATATCTGATTTAATGATTAAAGCTAATGCCCTAAAAGGCTTTAATGCTAAAACATTAGTAGTAGATGAAGCTGATATGGCCTTTGAAATAGGATTCTTAGATGATATAGATTTAATCGCAGGTAGACTAACTGATCCACAAATTATGGTTTTTAGCGCTACAATTAAAGAAGAGATTAAACCATTCTTGAAAAAATATATACAAACTGAAAAACATATTAAAGTAGATTTAGAATTAAATAAGATTAAACATATTTTAATTCCTATTAAGGATAGGGATAAATATATGTTATTATCTTGGTTAATAAATAATATTAATCCATATTTATGCTTAATATTTGGAAATAAGAAGGGTGACTGCGAACAAATCGCTTCTTACCTTCTAAATAGCGGACTTAAAGTAGGAATCCTACACGGAGGATTAGGAGCTAGAGAAAGAAAAAGAGTATTAAATGACATTAATAATCTAAAGTATCAATATGTTGTAGTATCTGATATTGCAGCTCGTGGTATAGATATTGAAGGAGTAAGCCATGTTATAAACTTTAGTCTACCAATAGACTATGAATTCTATATTCATAGAAGTGGTAGAACAGCTAGAAATAATAGTGATGGTATTTGTTATAGTTTTACAGAATTTAAAAATGAAGATTATTTAAGATCTCTAGAAGCTAAAGGTATAAAATTCATTTATAATGATATAAGGCCTAATGGTTTAATTGAATATAAACCTAATAGAAGAACTGATAGAGTTAAACCTATATCAGAAGAAAGGATTAAGGCAGAAAAATTTGTTCCTAAAGCTAAAAAAGTAACTCCAGGCTACAAGAAGAAAAGAGCTAAGGAAGTTAAAAAGCTAGAAAACAAACTTAAATATGGTAGGCCAAAAACAAAATAAGGTTATATCTATATAATTTAATCAGTTGTCCTCGTTTTGTAGACAACTGAACGGAGGGTTAATATGTTAATAGGATCACACGTAGGTTTAAAAGCACCAGACTTCTTAGTTGGAAGTGTTAATGAAGCATTAAGCTATAATGCTAATTGTTTAATGCTTTATACAGGTGCACCACAAAATACTTTAAGAAAACCAATTAAAGAATTAAAAGTAGATGAAGCAAAAGAATTGATTAAAAAGCATAATCTAACAGTAATAGTGCATGCACCATACATTTTAAATCTTGCTTCACCAGATGATGAAAAAAGAAGTTTTTCTATTAACTTCTTGAAGCAAGAATTAAAAAGAGTTGAAGAAATAGGTTCTAATATTTTAGTATTACATCCAGGTAATCACATGACTAATACGTTAGAAGAAGGATTAGATTTAATAGTTGATTCGCTTAATAAAGTAGGAAAAACAAATGTTAAAATAGCTTTAGAAACTATGGCTGGTAAAGGCTCTGAATGTTGCTATAAATTTGAACAATTAAAATACATTATTGATAATGTCAATTACCCTTTATATGTATGTTTTGATACTTGCCATACATTTGATAGTGGCTATGATTTAGTTAATAAATATGATGAGATTTTTAGTGAATTTGATAGAATTATAGGCCTAGATAAAATCATATGTTTTCACATAAATGATAGTAAAAACGCACTTGAATCACATAAAGATAGACATGAAAATATAGGTAAAGGAAACATAGGTTTAGCTACTTTAAAGAGGGTAGTAAATGATCAAAAATTCATAAATATCCCTAAGATTTTAGAAACTCCTTATATTGATGGGCTTGCTCCATATAAAGAAGAAATTGAATTATTAATTAAGTAATAAATGGCTGAAACAAGCCATTTATTTTTGTTTATAGTTTTAAAATTAATATTTTTATTATTTTGCATATTAATTGTTTATTTCATAAACGATTAAAGATTTTCAATAAATATCAAGATAATGGCTTAAAATGGGCTATTTTTTGCCAATTTTTTTCTATTTGTATGAAAAATAGGCATAGAAAATAGTAAATTATGGCTTAATTTCACAAAACTTTCACCTAACTTTCACATAAAAAATATTGATAAATTTGTTAAATATTAATATAATAA
>Ga0247611_10003566_pt1 | contig 22837 bp, 34 predicted proteins | sample 177DNAGHGhighgp2_FD_192422 | JGI IMG/M metagenome (GOLD analysis project Ga0247611, IMG submission 192422) | Sheep rumen microbial communities from Palmerston North, Manawatu-Wanganui, New Zealand - 1770 DNA GHGhigh gp2 | ecosystem: Host-associated > Mammals > Digestive system > Stomach > Rumen... | reverse complement strand
TTCCGAAAGATGACGGCAGCGAAAAGGACAATAAAACCAAATCCATTTTCAAGGGAGTTATAACCTCTATCGAAGAAAGCAACAAGGGGTATAAGTGGGACTGGAATGAAAGCGGATTGAAGGACAAAGAAGTCGGATTTCTTGTACGCGACAAGCAGTTTGTGAACGACAAAGGCGAGGTTATAACGTTTTCAGAAATCTTTATGCTGCTGTCATCGCGTGCGATAAGGGAGCACGACTATCAAGACCCTAAGCCAAAACTGCTTGAGGATAGTCAGCAAATCAACACCGCATACACGCCCGCCGATTTCAACATGACGGGATTGACCCCGCCGCCCGAGAATAACGGCGGCAACGGCACAAACGATTATCCGTTCTAATGAGGTGAGATAAAATGCCCGATAAAAAATCATTCGTGTTGTATGCTGACTATATCGAGCATTTCAGCCTGTTAAACGACATCGAACGCGGACAGTTGATTATGATGATACTGTACTATGTCAACGACAAGCCTGTCGATGTAGGTATGGTGTCCGACGGTGTACGCATGGCATATTCATTCATCAAAAACGACATCGACCGTAATTCATCGAAGTATAACACTACCTGTCAAAATCGCGCGAAAGCCGCTAAAAAGCGGGAAGAAGAACGAAAGCGACATCAAAAAGCACAATTGTCACAATTGTCACAACATACCACAAGAAAGCACAATTGTCACAATTGTGACGATAATGATAATGATAGTGAAAATGAAAATGAAAATGAAAATGTTAATGATAGTGAGAGTGAGAGTGAGAATGATATAATATTATATAGCGCTCACGCGCACACACCCACACCCACCCCGCCGACGGTCGAAGAAGTCAAAGCAGCATGCAAGGAACGGGGGTATATAATCGACGCAGACACGTTCGTGATGTACTATCAGTCGCAGAACTGGAGAAAAGCAAACGGTCAGCCAGTGACCGATTGGCTTTCAGCATTATCCTATTGGAACAGCAGAGAGAAATCTGGAAAAGGGATAAAGCTGAATACATCATACGACAGCGGCGTAATAGCCGAACACGGAAAAAGCAAGTACAGGGGGTTGAAATGACAGTAGAGGAAATCGACAAAGCCGCTCAGAGCCGAACGGGTTTAGAAGAATACAGCCTAATTGAATACGGGCTGTATTCTCGACTGAAAGACATATACGACGCATACGACAAGAAAACAATACCGTTGAACGCGGCGAGAGAGATGAAAGATGAGGCTATAAGCGAGTTCGAGCGGTGGCAATTCTGCTATAATGACTATCATGCCGAGGCGTTAAAACGGTCAGCGATAGGGATATTGATGTCAGAAGCGAACAAAAACGGCTGCCCTATATGCCGTAAAGTCGCGAAGATATACGATGGCAGGGAGCAAATAAAAGCATAGGCATAGCATTGTGATGTTAAGTTTATTGCTGCGAAGGAAAGGCTTTGTTTTGCTGGGCAAAGGCATAGCATGGTAGTGTTTTGCGCCGCATAGGCAAAGTATTGTATGGCATGGAAACGGTTATGTATGGCACGGCAACGGTTATGTATGGCACGGCAACGGAGTAGCAGGGCGCGGTTTAGTGCTGCGTCGCAAAGGCATAGGGCAGCTGCGTAAAGCAATGGAGAAGTGGCGCGGCGCATTGTTCGGCATAGCAAAGGCATGGGAAAGCAATGTTCAGCAAAGGCGGCGCGGTGCTTAGCGCGGCAATGGTTATGAATAGCGATGAGACGTTTGGCAGTGGTGTAGCATTGTTCAGCGCTGCGAAGGCAAAGGTATGCATCGTCAAGCAGGGCAAAGGCAAAGGAAAACGGTGTTAAGCTTAGCAAGGGCAATGAACGGAATTGCACGGCGAAGTGTTGCAAAGGCGAAGGCTTGCTTGGCGGCGCGACGGTATTGCATGGTATCGCATGGCGGGGTACGGCGTCGCAAAGGCACTGAATTGAGTTGTAATGCAACGGCTATGCTCTGATATGTTTTGCAGTGAACAGTTAATATCAACAACAAACAACGAAAGGAAACCAAAATCATGAAAGAAATCAAGATCAGAATTACATTCACAGAAGAGGCACTCGGCACGTTACCGGGAAACAAAGAAATCTATTCCGAGTACATTGCGGCGCTTGCGCCTGATGCGCAAACTCGTGAAGAAGAAATCGCCGCTGCAGGAATAGAGGAATACGCTGACAAGACGCTGACGGTATTCGCAAGAAATCCTGAGACAAAAGAAATCAGCCTGTTCGATTATCAAATGCGGGGATTTTTCAAGGAAAATGCAGGGATATTGAAAAAACTACCCGACACTGTATCAAGCAAAATCAAGGCGCATAAAAAGCTGATAGATAATTACATTTTCATCAAAGAGCGTTATATTCCTATCAAATTAAACGGCGATATCGGAGTATGTGAGCGCCCGTTAAGAGCGTCCACAGCTCAGGGCGAGAGAATAGCGCTTGCAATGTCGGAAACAGTCCCTGCGGGTTCGACCTGTGAGTTTACCGTACAACTGGCGATTGAGGGCGATCCAAAAACGGTCGGAAAGACAGGATATATAGACGCGCTTATGGAGTGGCTTGACTACGGGCAGTTTAAAGGTTTTGGACAGTGGCGCAACAGCGGCAAAGGGAAGTTTACCTATGAGATAATCGAATAACAGTTAATGCATAACGCGGGGCATATAAGCAAAGGCGCGGCGCAGCGCTGTTGGGAATTGTATTGCATAGGCAAGGTGTTGTAATGAAAGGCGTCGGCATAGTGCAGCTTAGCTTTGGTTTAGCTAAGTGACGAACTGCGCGGAATGGTAAAGCAAAGGCAAGGCACAGCCCCGAATGGCAAAGCAAAGGTGAGGTAAAGCGGAGCGGAGCAAGGGCAAGGCAACGCGGCGATGGGCAAGGGCGATGCGATGCTTAGACGAGTAGTGCAAAGGCACAGAATTTACTTGAAACACGCCGCTTAATTCAGATATGCCCCATACGTTAGCAGAAATGGCTCAAAATCGAACGTTTAAACAAAGGTAATATAAAATCATTACCGAGGTTAAAATCGCCGTACAGAGCAAATATAGCAATTTTAGAGGGAGGTTGATATTTTGACGTATCAAGAGTTTTTAGAAACCAAGTCTATCGCGGTCAAATCCTGCGGATTTACAGTCGATAAAAGCGAACTAAGTGAAAAGCTCTTTGAGTTTCAGAAAGATATTACCCGGTGGGCACTTGCGAAAGGGAAAGCGGCAATTTTTGCGGACTGCGGAGACGGTAAGACTTTTATGCAGCTCGAATGGGCAGAACAGATACGCAGGCGCACAGGCGGCAAGGTCATAATCATTGCCCCGCTTGCGGTATCTCAGCAAACAAAGCGAGAGGGAGAAAAGCTCGGGGTGAATGTAAATATCTGCGAAAGCATGAGCGACGTGACCGCCGAAGCGGTAAATATCACAAATTATGAAAAGCTCGGTAAATTTGTAGCATCGGAATTTATCGCGGTAGTTCTCGATGAAAGCTCAATCATGAAGAACTTTTCGGGCAAAATACGAAATCAGATCATGGAAATGTTCTGCTTTACGTCGTATAAATTGTGTTGTACAGCAACACCGGCTCCGAATGACTATATGGAGCTTGGCAATCATTCAGAGTTTCTCGGAATAATGACACGAACTGAAATGCTTGCAATGTATTTTGTGCATGACGGCGGGGAAACATCAAAATGGCGGCTGAAAGGTCATGCAAAAGACCTGTTCTGGAAATGGCTTGCCAGTTGGTGCGTTGTTATCGATGACCCGAAAAAGCTCGGATATGATATTGACGGGTATGACCTTCCGAAACTGACAATACATGAAGTCGTAGTCGATAGCTCAACGACTCTGAATGAAGCCTTGTCTTTGAACGAACGCCGACAGGCGCGCCGGGACAGTTTACAGCTCAGATGTGAAAGAGCTGCCGAAATGATAAACAAATCCGATGATACTTGGCTTGTATGGTGCGATCTCAACGATGAAGCCAATCTTGCAAACGAGCTTATAAATGATAGCGTTAATGTTCAAGGGTCGGATACCGACACATACAAATCCGAAAAAATGCTTGATTTTGCCAATGGAGACATAAAATGCTTAATTACGAAGCCTAAAATCGCGGGATATGGCATGAACTGGCAGATATGCCACAAAGTCATATTTCTTGGGCTGTCCGATAGCTTTGAAGCGTTTTATCAGGCTGTGCGCCGCTGTTATCGTTTTGGACAGGCTCATGACGTTGATGTTTATATCATTCTCTCCTACTGTGAGGGAGCCGTCTTAAATAACATTCAGCGCAAGCACAACGAAGCAGAGCAGCTTAAACAAAATCTGATTGAACTGACAAAGGGCATAACACGCAGAGAATTGAAAGCAACAAGCAGGATCGTCAGCAATTACGAGCCGAAAATTAAAATGCTTTTGCCGAAATGGGAGGAATTTCAGAATGCCAGATGTGATTGAACAGGTCATAACCGATAAATATTCGCTGTACAACGGTGACAGCTGCGAAATAATCAAAGGAATCCCCGATAACAGCATTCACTATACGATATTTTTCCCGCCGTTTGCGAGTCTGTACACTTACAGCAACAGCGAACGCGACATGGGAAATTGCAAGGGCGATGAACAGTTTTATGAGCATTTCAAGTTCCTTGCAAAAGAGCTGTACCGTGTGACAATGCCGGGCAGGCTGCTATCGTTTCATTGCATGGATTTACCCATGATGAAAGAGAGAGACGGAGTGATAGGCTTGAAGGATTTTCCCGCAATTATACGTCAGGTCTTTGAAGATGTCGGGTTTATCTATCATTCCCGTGTAACGATATGGAAAAATCCTGTTACAGAAATGCAACGTACAAAAGCGATAGGGCTTTTGCATAAACAGATCAAAAAAGACAGTTCGATGTGCCGTATGGGAATACCCGATTATATTCTGACAATGCGAAAAACAGGCGAAAATCCCGAGAAAATAACGCATACAGACGAAAGCTTTCCCGTTGACGTGTGGCAGAGGTATGCTTCACCGGTATGGCCGGACATCAATCAGAATGACACGTTACAAAGGGAAAGCGCAAGAGAACAGGAAGATGAACGGCATATCTGCCCGTTACAGCTTGAAGTCATACAGCGTTGTATCGAGCTTTGGAGCAATCCGAACGACATAATCCTTGACCCGTTTGGTGGGATAGGCTCAACTGTATATGTGGCGCGGACGCTCGGCAGACGTGCGATATCGTGCGAGCTGAAAAACAGCTACTATCGTCAGATGGTCGCAAATGCGGCGAATGCTGAAACGCTGAAAAACAGTAATGCAATAGGCGGTCAGATATCATTTGATGACTTCTTAGAGGGCAAAAATGCGGGGTAAAACAGCTGACGAGGAATAAAATGCAGAAAGGTAAGAAAATGTTATTATTTATCATTGTTTTCCTGTCGTGTGCGCTCGCGTTTTTCGTAACTGCTACTGCTGTTTTCGCCGCCCGCTGTAACTATTTGCACGACCAAATCAGCGCGTATGCTGTGCATGAAGAACAGTTGATAGCTGATAAAAAAACGCTGTTGAACGACAAAAAAGAACTGATTAATCGTAATTCCGAGCTGTACGCCGATAACGTGCAGCTCACGGCGGCGATAAGGGAATTGAAAGCAGTCAACAAAGAACTCACCAACACCGCGCCTGTTGTGGAAGAACCACAGCAGGAAGAAATTGAGCAGACAACATCAAAATATCTTCCCGAAACCTACATACCGACTAATATATTTCGGTGTGAACCGTATCAAGTATGGGACGAAGAAAAGGAAGAGTACAAAAGCGCGTTTGTCAAAGGCTCAGAACAGCGAGCATTGCAAGATGAATGTTATACAGACAGTCAAGCAGGCATAAGATACTGGACGGATAAGAGCGGCAAAACGTGGGGCTGTGCGGCGCTTGCGGGCGCTTACGGGCGTGAAATCGGTCAATGTTACATCTTCACACTCAGAAACGGACATACAATTCCCGTTATCATGGCGGATTTTAAACACCCTATCGACAATATCAGAGCCGATGACTACGGGGACGATGATATTAACTATGACGGGCAGAAATGCATTAATGTCATAGAATTTGTTATTGACATGGCGGCGGCTCCCGATTGTGTGAAACAAGCAGGTACAATGTCGGCGCTTGAATGTTTTGGCGGGCTTTACGGTAATATGGGCGATATTGTCAACGTTGAGCCGTGTGGTAGGAGGTGGAGACCGTGAGCAGATATATTGATGCAGATATTCTTGCAGAAATGGTTGAAGAAGAGTTTGACGGGCTTGTCGTTTATGATGTAGCTCCTGACGAAGCTGTTGATGATATTTGTGACATTATTAACAGCTGCCCTACTGTAGATGTCGCGCCCGTTGTTCACGGACATTGGATAACAGTTTATCGTGAGGACGGAACAAAGGCAGATAAATGTTCTGTTTGTACAGACGCAGTAAAATATTTTGATTACAAATACGGTTGGTGCCCGCATTGCGGCGCAAAAATGGACGAAAGCGAGGGAGAAGAAAATGAAGTATGAAATACACCCGGACGGCACAATGAAATTAAACCCGGCTTATACAGAAATACTCCGGCTTGACAAGATGCTGACCGATTGAAACTATGGGTTTTGACGAAAATGATGTCACCGGACACAGGACAGCCGAAGATGTTATGACAGTCGTTGAAGCGGCAATTGAAAGAAAGCGAGGAAGAACAACAATGAATGATAATTTGCCCGTGAAAATAGTTGAAACGCCTTTATATCCCGTGATGATGAGAGCATATTGTAAAAAGTGCGGAGAAGAGCTTGTTAGAAGCAACGAAGTTTTATTAAGCTGTCCACCGCAATACCAATATCGTTGCAAATGTGGTGTTAATTTTCACAGTCGTGAGGAATTTCCGAGGTTGGAATATAAGCCGCTGAAAAGTGAGGAACTACATGCGAATGACACTGAATAAACCACGCGAGAAAGACGAAAGCAGCCGCACGCGGCTATTAGCGGCGGCAATGGCAATACGAGCAAGCTGCCGCCACGGGAAAACGTGTAAAGACTGCCCGTTTTACGGCGGCGAAAACGCGTGTAAACTCGGTACATCTACGCCGCAGGAATGGCAGATAGAATGTGAGGTGTAATAATGCAATATACCCATAAATCAGCATTAAACTCTTTGCGCGGGCGGTCAAACCGCGCTGAGGGGTTGAGTTTTGAAGAACTTGTCAGCCGTTCATGCGAATACTACCGCCAATGTGGAATCGCTGACATCGAAAAGATTCCGGAGCCGATAAGACCGATAAGCAAGGTTGACCGTTACGGGCGGTTTACGGCAGTGTTTGAAAAACAGGCGCAACCCGATTACAAAGGCGTAATAAAAGGCGGGCGCTGTATCGTTTTCGATGCCAAAGAAACGACAAGCGGCAAGATAAGCATTTCCGTACTTTCAGAAACGCAAAAGGAAACGCTTTTAAACTATAACAAACTCGGCGCTGTTTCGGGCGTGCTTATGGCTTACAATTTTACATGGTTCTATTTTATGCCGATTGATATATTCCTGTCGGCAAAGCTGCTGAATAATCATCAATACTGGACGGCATATGAAGTAGAAAAGCAAGTTGAGCCGATAAGATTTCAAGGAACTAATCTTGATTTCTTAAAAAACATAATGAGCGGTGATGACTGTTGAATAAATCTGATAAGATATTAACGTTTATCCAAACACATGAACCAATGACGGCGCGGGAAATAGCGCAGGAAACAGGCGAGAAGATAGGGACGGTTTATTCTGTAGCTTTTAAAAACAAGATTGTGTTGAAACGTTCGCATAACTTCTCGTCAAAACTCCCGAAAGGGCGCTACGACCGCGAACAATGCAAGGGGAGACCGCAAAGCTGCTTTACCTGTACCAATCCCGAGTGCATTTGCAGAGATAGCTGTACACCGAAAGAAAGCGCGTTTTTATTCCTCGGTGTGGGTGATACCGAAAACAATCAAAGCAGCGCGAAAATGAAAGCGTTTGAAAGCGAGGTGAATGACAATGACTGACGAGCAGAAAGCAAGCTGCCGGGCGATAGCTCAACATTACGGGTTTAATAACCAACGTCATATTCTAATCGAAGAATGCGCTGAGCTGATACAGGCTGTATCGAAAATCGACAGAGCGAAAAACAGCGCCGAATTATCCAAAGCATACGATAAATTTAATGAAGAAATCGCTGATGTCTTAATTATGATTGAGCAGATGTTCGGCTGTGACGAACATATTGAAACTGTCAACGGCTTTATCAATCAAAAACTTGACAGGCAGATGAAACGCATGATGAATGGAGAATAAAAATGACGATAGGAGAGTGTAAGAGGTTTTTATCAAATAACAAAATTATCGGCATAAACCGCGCCGAAAAGATAACAGGTTTTAGCCGTGACGCTCTTTATCAATTCGCCGCCGAAACGGGAACAAGGTTAGTCACTACATTGGAACGGAAAGAAATATGCCGAAACGCTCCCGAGATATGCGAAATTTGCCCATACGAAGAATGTATCAACCCGGATATGCCGACATCAGCGGAAACAGAAAGAGTTGTATCCGCACTACCCCGAATGAAAAGGAGAAAAGATGACAAACAAGAAACTTAAACCCGGCAAGGTGCAAACAAACATGAAAGCGCGTGCAGCGTTCAAGGAATTGGGAAGGAATAAATTAACGTTTTTGCTTGCCTGTCGGTCATGCGGTATTGGCGTGAATCGCGTGATATCTTTCGACCGCGAAACCATAAAACAGGAATTTGAACGGTTTACGCAGGACAGCCGTGACGATGTTTTGAAATATAAAACGGCTGAGTTCCTTAAATCCGTCAATCTTCCTCAAAGCCGATTTGATGAATATGTGATGTTGAACAACGTCCCGCATCTCAAAGAAATGGGAAGAAACGGCTTTACACCAAAAGAGTTTGACGTAGTTATCAACGAACTATCGGAATATCTTGTTTTGTACATGCTGCTTTTAAACAAGTATTTCGGGTACGGTCACAAGCGGCTTGACAAGGTAATGCGTTTCATGGAAACTTACAGCGGCGACCCGTTCAAAGAATGTACAGAAGTATTTGGATATACATACCGAGATGAAAACGAACTATCAGATATATACGCATACGACCGCCGAGAGCGGCGCATGGACAAAGTTGAATTACAGCAGAAACGGCGTGAAATGCAAATTGTTAAACTAATACAGGAGGAAAAACAATGAGCGAAAACGTAAACCACCCCGAGCATTACCAGTCAAAGAGCGGTATCGAGGTCATAGATGTTATTGACGCGTTTACCGCTGATTTGACAGGCTCCGACGCGTTTTACATAGGAAACGCAATAAAGTATATCCTACGGCACAACCACAAAGGCGGGAAAGAGGATATAGACAAAGCTATATGGTATTTGGCACGATACAAACGGAAATATCCGTCAAATAACAATCCTTCACCGTATAAAGCTATGCAAGAGTTTAATAAAGCTTTAAACGCGTGTGCAGAAGACCCTTTATACGAAGCTACGGTTAAAAGGTGCAAAGAGTGCAATAGTGTTCATGGCAATTGCGACGGCAGCATACACGGAACATAAATGATCTATCCCGCTGATACAGGCGGGATATTTTTCTTTACCGCTATGGCGCTTAACGCTCGTTGTGTGGTATAATATATTTAGCTGATAAAAAAGGAATGGTGATTATATGGAGCCTATTATTAATCCGTGGTTGATATGGTTTATCGGTTTTTTAGATGCGTTAAGAAAAATATCTGTAACGTTTTGGGTTATAGGCACGATTTTTCTTTGTATAACTACAGTATCGCTTTTAATGTTTAGAGAGGATTTAGAAACAACTACCATAAAATTATTTAATAAGATTATAAAAGCGTTAATTATAACCACAAGTATATGTATGTTGTTAGCATTATTTGTCCCAGATAAGGATATTGCTGAAAAGTTGATTATTAACAGTTATATTACAGAGGATAACATCAATACTGTTGAAGACAACCAAACATCTTAACATTTTTACGGGAGCGAAACAATGACAGCAAAGGCATATCTGAGACAGTACCGTGAAGCAGTTGCAGAATTGAAGTGCAAAGAGCAGGAACGCGAAATGCTGTATGAACGTGCAACAAGCGTTTCTCCGTCAATGAACGGCGGCACACCGAGCACGGGGGAAATCTCCGACAAGACAGGACGCGGAGCCGTCAGCATTGTCGAGCTTGACGAGGTTATTTCTGCCGAAATTCAGAACCTTAAACAATTGCTGACAGAAATCCGCTCCACAATCAGCAAGGTGCAGGACGCGAACGAAAGAAACCTGCTCACATACTATTATGTTTGCGGTTTCACATGGGAACAGACCGCCGTTCAAATGAGCTACAGCTATGTTCATGTTGTAAAGAACCTACACCCCGCCGCGCTGAAATCAATTTCCGCAATAATCGGAGAAAACCCATAAAATATTACACAAAAATATACTTTAATTTATAGATTTTTACTATTATTTTGTGGTATGATGTATAATAGCAAAGAATAACAAAACGATATACTACCGCGCTTTCGCGGCAAGTATCGCGGAATACAGTCCCCGTCTTTTGGCGGGGATTTTGTTATATAAGGGTGGTGATGATGTGGACACTCCGAAAAATCTGAAAATTGAATACATCGACATAGACAAGCTGAAACCGTATGAGCGGAACGCCAGGAAACATGAAGAAGTGGACGTGCTGACGATAATGAGCAGCATTGAACATTTCGGATTTGATGACCCTATCGGCATTTGGGGCAAGCAAAATCTTATTGTAGAGGGTCACGGCAGACTTTTAGCTGCAAAAAAACTCGGATTTAAGGAAGTCCCCTGCATTCGCCTTGACCACTTAAACGATGAGGAACGCAGAGCTTACGCGCTGGCACATAACAAGACAGCAGAAATGTCAGCGTGGAAACGCGAGTTCCTTGATTTGGAACTTGATGATATTAACGATATCGATATGAGCGAGTTCGGATTTGAGGAAGAAATATTCTCAATAGATGACATTGATGATAATAACGAGGTTGATGAAGAAAGCGGCGATTACTGGACGACAAAGCTTACATTTCCTATGAGCGAAAAAGACAAAGTATCGTCATATCTGCGCAAACATAAAGAGGATATACAGCAAGAGATTATAGAGAGGAGCGGGGGCAATGGGTAACTGTATAAGCGGAGCAAACAACGCGGCGGAAGTGAAGCACTTTGCACTTGATAAAGATTACGAATATGGATTGGATAATGAATTTAGAGCAGGAGTAGGCAAAAGTCTTTATAGCAAAATATCAAATGCGAAAAGTACACGAAGATTGATTTCCGATATTGAAAGCAGTGGGTATAGCGTTCAAATGCGCGGAAATTCAGGAAGAAATGGTGAAAGGCATGACATTAGTTTTGCGAGAGAAAAAAACGGGATAGTTGAACAAATCGTTGTAACAACGAGAGAAAGATATGATAACGGTGAACATTTGTTTTGGCTTGACCAAGCAATATATCGTCGGCACAAATAATCAAACAAAACAAATATAATGATATCTTGTGGACTTCAATGTATAAATTGCGATTATCCCGTACACATGGATACTTATGTAGGCTGTACGCATAATTGCAAATACTGTTACAAACCCGTAAGAAGCAAGGCTATTGCACGCAATTTCAAAGATGTAAAGCCGCTCAACAGTGTAAAAGGAGTACGGTACTTCATAAGCGGCAAACGTAACCTTGAAACGATGTGCTTTGACTGGGATATTCCTTTACACTGGGGAGCGAACAGCGACCCGTTTCAAGAGTGCGAAAGGGAATACAAATGCTCTTTTGATGTTCTCAAAGTGTTTGCAGAGGCAAAATATCCGTTTATTGTAAGCACAAAGAATCCTATATTACTTACCGAGGAGCCGTATTTATCAACTATTTCAGAATGTGAGTGCATCGTTCAAATCTCAATGGCTTGCAGTAAGTATAATAAACTGGAGACAGGTGCGCCGCCTTATGCAGAACGCCTGAAAGCCGCTGAAATACTTTCAAAGCACGTTACAAGAGTGATAGCGCGTATTCAGCCGTATTTTGTTGACTGTTTTGATGAAATAATAGCTGAATTGCCAAATATGTCAAACGCGGGTATTCACGGCATTATCTGTCAAGGCTTTATCTCTCCAAAAAAGCAAAAGGGAATGGAGCGTATCGGGCAGAAATACCGTTTTCCTGTTTATAAACTGGCACACGATTACAAAGCGATTAAACAGAAATGTCATGATGTAGGTTTATCATTCACTTGTACAGAGTACGGGCTTGACTGGCTGTCAGATGACCTTAAATGTTGTGGTACAGCAGGACTTGACCAATACAAGCCGAACAATTTTACTTTGTCGAGATTGGCTTATACCCCCGACCTCGCTATACCAACAGAAACTATGAAGAAAGCAGGCACAACGAGACCGTTTAAGAGCATAAAAGCTGTACAAGCATGGGCGTTGGAGCTGAAAAACAAATCGTATTACGATATGATACTTGAATATGAACCAAACAATACGGCATATTGCATGGAAATGAAAAAAAATATATGCGGATAAATAAAGGCAGGTGTTGAAAATGCCACGAACAGGCAGACCGAGAGCAGAGATAGATAAGCTGCAGTTTGAAAAGCTCTGCGCAATCATGTGTACAGAATCCGAGATTTGTGACGTTTTTGACATCTGCGAAGATACACTAAACGCATGGTGTAAACGAACATACGGTCATACTTTCTCGGACACATTTAAAAAGCTATCAGCAAAAGGAAAAGCAAGCCTGCGGCGAAAGCAGTTCAAAATAGCTGAAACAAATGCAGCCATGGCTATTTTCCTCGGTAAGAACTATCTCGGACAGACTGACAAGACAGAAACGAACGAGAACGCGGCAGAGCCTATACAGCTTATCATAGCGCCGCGAGAAAAGAAAGATGAACCTACTTGATGCTACAGCGCCGTGTTATGACGATGTTGTTTACAGCGCGATAGAGCATACCTACACACAATATCTGTTACATGGCGGGCGCGGTTCCGCAAAATCATCGTTTATAACGCTGCTGATTATAATAATCATGAAGATGAATGAGGGCGTAAACGCTCTTGTTTTGCGCAAAGTCGGAGCAACGCTTAAAGATAGCGTTTATAATCAAATGCGGTGGGCGATAGACCAACTCGGGCTTAACAACCTTTTCAGAGCGACAAAGAACCCGTTGGAAATCGTATATAAACCGACAGGGCAAAAGATATATTTTCGCGGGGCAGATGACCCGTTGAAAATAAAGTCGATAAAGCCTGATAAGGGATATATCGGTATTACATGGTTTGAGGAGTTAGACCAGTTCAACGGGGAAGAAGAAATCAGAAACATATTGCAGTCAACCAACCGTGGCGGCTCAATGTTCTGGAACTTCTTCAGCTTTAACCCGCCAAAAAGCCGTGATAACTGGGCAAACATCTTTGCACAGCAAGACCGTCCCGACAGATTAACAGTACATTCGACATATCTTGATGTCCCGCGTGAATGGCTCGGCGAGCAATTCATAATTGATGCTGAAATGCTGAAACAGTTGAACCCGACAGCATATCAGCACGAGTATCTCGGTGAGGCTGTCGGAACGGGCGGCGCTGTATTTGACAACATCGAAGAAAGAACGATAACCGATAACGAAATCAGCACCATGGGCGCGTTCTATTACGGCATGGACTTTGGTTTCGCTGTTGATCCGTTCGCGTGGCTCAAAATCTCTTATGACGCAAAACGGAAGATAATATATTTTCTTGATGAAATATATCAAACTCGCCTGTCAAACTCCCGTGCGTGTGAATTGATAAAGCAGCGGCAGAGCGCAACAAACTACATCACAGCCGACAGCGCGGAGCCGAAAAGTATTTCCGAGATGAACGAACTTGGACTGAAAGTTATAGGAGCAAAGAAAGGCCCCGACAGTGTGTATTACGGAATATCGTGGCTACAGAATCAAACAAAGATTGTGATAGATAAAAAGCGCTGCCCGAACACGTACCGTGAATTCAGCTGCTATGAGTACAAGCAAGACAAATACGGGAACTTTATATCAGAGTTTCCCGACGCAAACAACCACACGATAGACGCGGCGAGATATGCGTTAAATGACCTCATTTCACTGCGTAGAGTGAAATTTATATCAAAATCGAGCATAGGGGTATATTAATGATAAACGATATTTTTACAACATCATTGACGGGAAATGAAATCACTCCCGAAATAGCTGCCAAATTTATTCGGCGGCATTTATCAAACGATGTCCCCCGTCTTGAAACGCTTTATAATTACTATATCGGAGAGCAAAGCATATTAAATCGCCGCAAAGATAAAAAACTGTCTAATAACAGACTGGTAATCAATCACGCGGCATATATTGCGAATTTCACAGCGGGGTATCTCCTCGGCACACCCGTTTCGTATTCGCTGCTTGACGAAGACAACGAGAAAATACAGCCGATACTTGACGCGCTGAAGACGGCAGACGCACCGACACAAGACGCGGATTTAGCGCTTGACGGTGCTATTTTCGGGCGTTCTTATGAACTTGTTTATGTTGCAGAAAACGACACAAAGATAAAGCTTGCACGGCTTTCCCCGTTGAACGCTTTTGTCGTTTACGATGACACTGTAGAGCAAAAGCCCGTTTTCGGTATTCATTACTATCCTATATACGATGTTTCGGGCTTGCAGACAGGCTATAAAGGCATTATCGCAACCGATACATACATTCAAGATATAACGCTTTCCCTGGGCGCGGGTGATGTCACAACCGTGGGCAATCCGATACAGCATTTCTTCGGCAAAGTACCGATAGACGAGATATACAATAACGGTCAACGGCTCGGAGACTTTGAGAATGTAATTTCACTGATAGATGCTTATAACCTCTTGCAGTCTGACCGACTTAACGACAAAGAGCAGTTTGTAAACGCTCTGCTTGTGATTAAAGGTCAAATCCTCGGAGATACTGAAGAGGAAAAACGTGAGGCGCTTGACGGGATGAAAGAAAATAAAGTCATGGAGCTTGCCGCTGACGGTGAGGCGGCGTTCCTGACACGACAATTCGATGAAAGCAGTGTTGAAGTTTACAAAAATTCCATTGTAAACGACATTCACAAAATATCATGCGTCCCGGATATGTCGGATCAAAACTTTGCAGGCAATGTCAGCGGTGTAGCTATGAAATATAAGCTCTTAGCTTTAGAACAGCTCGCAAAAGTAAAACAGCGCTTTTTCACTGAGGGTCTGCGGTATCGCCTGGAGTGTATTTCAAATTTCCTCCGTTTCAAAACAACATCATCGTTTGATGTAGGGGAAATTGATATAACGTTTAAGCGCTCACTACCCGCAAACAAAATCGAACAGGCGCAAATGGTATCAATGCTTAACGGCATTGTTCCGCAAGAATATCTTTTATCTCAAATTGATTTCGTTTCAGACCCGAAAAAGGCTATGGAACTAATCGAAGAAGAAAAGCAAGCGGCAGAAGAAAGGGCAATGCAAACACAGCAAGCGCTGATGAATATGGAGTACAATACACCGATAAAAAGAAGTGATGTATGACAGAAAAGCAGTTACATGACAGACTTCAAAACCTATACGTTAAAGCATACAATGACGTTATCAAGCGAATAAAAAACAAAAAGATGCCGCTGACAAAGCAGCAATTAATTATGCTGCTGTTGGAAAAAGAGCGGGAATACTGGTTTAACCGCTTGAACGTGATTGATGAATTTCAAGTGTATGAGGTTCAAAAAGCCGCTATAATGCTTTCAAATCCGTATATTAACGCGGGGCGGCAGTATTCCGAGACCGTCAAAAAGATATACAGCACATATCAATCTGCATTTGATTTGACAAAATCACAAGCAGGCACTTACATGAAATCGGTCAAATATGACCGCACAATTGCTGAAAATCTCAAAGCAATTGCGGATAAACTCCCAGACGGCGAGCAGAAAAACGCAATATTTGCGGAAATCGCCGCACCTGCATATCGTTACCGTATGCAACGTGCTGAGATTATGGCTCAGAATGTCGCCGACACGTGCCAACAAATAGCGCGCGCAGAGATACGCTCAGAACGCGCTACACTGCAAACAGCAGTTGAAAGGTCATATAATATCACCCTTGATGAAATCGCGGGAAAATCGACCGCAGAGCGGTTAATGGGCGACATAGTAAAACAGGCGGGAACCGCAAAACAAACAGCGGCTCCCGTTTCGTTCACTGAGATACAGGAAATTACAGCGACAAACGACAAAGGACTGCTTGATAGTTTCACGGAGATAAACGACCGCGCTGTAAAAGAAATCATCAATCACAACTGGCATGGTGAAAACTTCTCGGAGCGTGTATGGGCAAATACCGAAGATGTTGCAAAAGAGGTCAAAGGCGTTTTGATAAAAGGCGAGCTGACAGGTGCAAGCGTCGCGGAAATGTCCGCAGATGTGCAGAAACGATTTGAGGTCGGCGCATACAAGGCGCGGCGGCTGATTCGGACAGAATACAACTATTGCACCAATCAGTCAACATTACGCGGGTATAAAGAAAACAAGGTGGAGCGTTATCGTTATCTTGCGATTCTTGATGACAGGACATCGGAAATATGCGAGGAAATGGACGGCGAGGAGTTTGATGTATCGGCGGCGGCGGTAGGAGTTAATTATCCGCCGTTGCACCCTAATTGCCGCTCTACAACAGTTCCCATTATGTCAGATTTTGACAATATTGAGGATAAACTTGACGCGTTGCTTGACGACATCGGCGCTCCCGAGGGTGTTGACCCTGTTGAATATCTTGCGGAGCAGCTTTCAAAAACACCCGCATAAATTCATATATTAACGGCGTGTCGGCAATAGTCGGGGCGCTGTTTTTATACACAAACGAACGCGCGGAGCAATTCGCACGGGCAACATTAAAACGAACGTGCCGGACATTGAACAGCACGGGCAAAGGAGAAAAACAATGTACAACACAATGGAAGAAAGAAAACCGTTATCGTTGGTTATCGGTATGCAGTATTTTGCAGAAACGGGAACAGATGACGCAAACGCAAACGCTCAGGGCAGCGGAGAGCAGAACGTTCAGAACACGCCCACGTTAAAAGAACTGCTTGCGGCAAACAAGGCGTATCAAAGCGAGTTTGACAAAATGACGAGCAAATCACAGGAGACAGCAGTAGCAAACGCGCGGGCAAAGTGGGAGGCTGACGCGAAAGCGAAAGCAGACGAGGCTGCGAAACTGGCAGCTATGGACGCGGAAAAGAAAGCAGCGTATGAACGGCAGAAACTTGAAAAAGAGCTTGCCGACCGTGAGGCTGCTGTAACCCGCCGAGAGCTTAAAGCGGAGGCACGTTCACAGCTCGCTGAAAAAGGCTTGCCGACTGAATTAGCCGACATTCTCGATTACTCAAACGCCGAAAGCTGCAAAGCGTCAATGGATGCGGCAGAAACAGCGTTTAAAAAATCTGTTGAAAATGCGGTAAACGAGCGTTTAAAAGGCGGTCAGCCGCCGAAAAAAGGCGATACCAACGGCACAAACGCGTATGACGGCATGAACATTGATGAACTGTCGGAGCGCATGGAAACACACCCCGCAGAACATGACGCTATTCTTTTAGCCATTGCGAAAAGAAACAAACCTAAAAAGTAAAGAAAGGACGATGAATAATGCCCGCAACATTCGCAGGTAAGATTTTCAACCCCGAGGTTTTCGGCAGATACCTCGAAACAATCCCGAGGATAAAGCAGGACGCATTTATATCTTCGGGCATTTTCCGCAACCGTGCAGACCTCAGAACAATGCTGTCAGCACAGACAGGCGGTAACTACATCACAATCCCCATGATAGGGCGCATAGGCGGCGACGCGGACAACTATGACGGCACAACCGATATGACTGTATCAACGCTTGACAGTTATGCTCAGTCGATGATTGTTGTCGGCAGAATGCACACATGGACAGAAAAAGACTTCACGACCGAGATTACGGGTCATGATTTCATGGGTGACATAGCCGCACAGCTCGCAAACTATCAAGACGATGTTGACAACACAACTGTTCTCAAAATCCTTGAAGGTATTTTCGGCGTAAACACTGACGGTTTCTCTGAACGTCACACTCTCGATATGACAGGAACTACAACAGGAACCGTAACAGAAACATCACTGCTCGAGGCGGCACAAAAGGCGGGCGGCGACAACCGCGGATTATTTAACATGGTTATCATGCACTCTGCAATTGCGACAGCATTAGAAAAAATGGAAGTGCTGGAATATCGCAAGTACACCGACGCACAGGGTATTCAGAGACAGATATCTCTTGCCGACTGGAACGGTAAGACTGTACTTATCGATGATGATGTCCCTGTTAAAAAGTCTGAGACCACAGCGGGTGTATATACCGTACAAATATCCACCAAAGCGACCGCAGGCGATATTATCAAGATAAACAACGTTGAACTTATCGCGGGAACAGATTTCGACCTCACGACCGACACAGCAACAGGAAACGCGGCGGCAATTGCAACAGCTCTTAACGCGTCTAACGATGCAACCGTTGCAAAATATACATGGTCTTCGACATCAACCAAACTTGTTGCAACCGAAAAGAGCGGCTACTACGGAACAGGAAAGTTTAATGCAACTGCTACAAAGGGCGGCTCGGGCACTCTTGCTATCGGCAGCGTCGCGACAGATACAGCGCCTGTTGTCGGACTTGTATATACAACTTATATTCTCGGACGTGAGGCGTTCGACTATTGTGACTGTGGCGCAAAAGTTCCGTATTCAACCAGCCGTGACGAGATGACTGCAGGCGGTGTTGACAAGCTGCATTTCAGACAGAGAAAACTTTTCGCTCCTCATGGTTTCAGCTTTATCATGCCGTCGCCCGCGATTATCTCGCCTAATGATACACAGCTTGCGACAGCTGCTAACTGGGATGTAGTCAAGAACATGACAGGCGGCGCGTACTACAACAGCAAGGCAATTCCGTTCGCTCGCATTCTCTCAAAGGGCTAAAAAGGCGGTGCAAAAATGGCGGCAGATTTAACAATAATGTTTGAGCGGCGGCTCGGTAAAGCTGTTCCTGCAAGCGATACAGCTTGCGTGGAGCAGATACTATCCGACAAAACTGATCAAGTGTTAGACTATATAGGGCGTGACACCTTGCCTGAACGGCTTAACAGCGTCGTTGTGGAGCTTGCGCTCATTGCATACAACAAACGCGGAGCAGAGGGCGAAAGCGCCCGCGCGGAAGGTGGTATCTCACGTTCTTTTGACGACCTGCCGCCCGATTTGCGAAAGCGCCTTGAAAATTACCCGCGCAGGATAGGATTTGTGAAAGCATGAGACTAATGAACATCGACACAAAGACATATACACTTTATAGACCCGACACGGAGCAGTCAAGCCGCGCCGGGTCAAAGTTTGTGTATTTACCGTATGGCAGTGTTACAGGTCAATTATCGTTCGTGCATGATTCTGTAACGTCTGAAATGTACGGTAACCGCGCGGTTAATTTGGCTACTCTGATATGCGAAAATGACGCGGATATACGGTTAAAGGATAAAATACAGGTTAATAACACATATTATGTCGTTATTGCTGTACAGCGATTTACGACCCACGTTACAGTAACGCTTGAAATAACCGAGGTGTTATAACATGGCTGCACATTGCGTATCAATCAAGGGTCTTGACGCTGTTATGAAACAGCTTGACAGGCTTGGTGCAAATCTGCCTGAGATTGTTGACAAGTCTTTGCAGTCCTCGGCGGAATTTTTGACAGGAAAGGTCAAGGAGAAAATAACCGAGTTCGGCGCGGTCGATACAGGAGCAATGCGGAACGACACGGCATGGAAAAAGAAGGGCTTATGCAGTTATGTTGTGACCTGCCCGAAAAAGTACGCTATATTTGTAGAGTTTGGCACAGGCTCACTCGGAGACCCCGCTGTTGCGCATAATACATCGGATTCAACAACATACACGCGCAACGGTCAAGCGGTAGTGGCACCGTTTAAACCGCACCCGCCGCGTCCGTTTATGCGCACAGCATTTGCAGAGAACAAAGACAAGATAAAGCAGAAGTTACAGTATGACATACTGGTTGAGGCGAAAGGAAAGCTGACAAATGGTTGATATAATACCCCATATAAAGGAATTGCTACAGCCGTTAAATGCTCAAATTGAACAGGCTTTCCCTGACACGACTGTAACAGCGCCGTTAATCACTCTTCGCGTTATCTCCGACATAGCGACCACAAACAAATGTGTCGAAGTCTTTACGCGGATTGTCGTACAGATAGACGCGTACACGCGCGATAAGGACGAAACCTTTGCACTATATCAGAGCATAAATGAGATTATGACAGAAAACGGGTTTACAAGAAATAACGCGTTTCCTCTTTCCGAGGGCGCGTTCGAGAGGTATCAAATGACGTATTCATGCGGCATTGATATTTCACGAAACAGAATTATTGTATGATTAGGAGGTAATAAAAAGTGCCTACACCTACAACAACTACATCGGGCATAATGCCGTATGGCGCTACGTTTGCAATCGGCTCTACAACAATAGCGCAGCTGGAGACTACACCCGATATGGGTTCACCCCCGAACACGGTAAACGTATCATCTCACGATAATACAACCCGTGAGGCGTATATCGCGGGCAGAATGGACGTATCAACGTTTGACTTCACATTTATCATGGCGGCTGACGCGTCAAACTATAAGGCAGCGCTTACGGGGCAGCGTACAGCGGGAACAACATACACGCTGACATATCCCGACGGTACAGGCTACACGCTCACAGGCGAGCACTACGCGTTCCACAACGCAACCAACCAAAGCGACGCGGAAAGGTTCACTATTTCCGTAGTCGCAACTGATGTGACAGAGACAGGAACAACATAAGAAAAAAAGAAAGGAGCGGCTTATAAAATCAAATTATAAGCCGCTTTTTCGCGTATTAAGGAGAAAACTATGGCAAATTGCGTAATATATAAATTCAATAACCCCGAAAAGGGTGAAATCAAGCTGAAACTTGACGCAAACGCTGCACAAGACCTTGAAATAAGGCTCGATGACAATCTGTTAAACAAAATTCACGACATTGCAAAATTGTCGATAGCAACGGAATATGTGGCTGCTGCTATTATAGACGGTACATATAAAGAAAAGAAAGTAAAAGCCGCTGAAATATACGACGATATGATAGATGCGGGAAAAACGATAGAGGACTATCATGCGTTAATTTACGATATTATGGTGGCGGCGGGTTTTATCAAAGCCGCCGATGTGGAGAACGCGCTGAAAGCGGCGAAAGCGAACGAGAGAATACAGGCGCTGCAAGTATCGGCGACAATGGCAACACTGGACGAGCTGGAGAAGAAAGCGTCACAGAAACCTTAAACAGGTTAATGCCCGCTGTTTTGTCGCGTGGTATTTCCTATTCGGACTTCTGGCAAATGACTTTCGGCGAGATTAACGATTTTGTAAAATACACAAACGATAAAACCAAAGATGACGCGAAGTTTCAGCAGATGTTATCCGCGTTTAATGCGTTTTGGAGCGGCGCATACAGCCGCCCGGGTGTACGGCTCCCGCACAATGCGGGTGAGGCTTTTCCACATATTTTTGACGCTCAAAGCGGCATAAATGTAAAAAACAATTGGCAAGCGTCGAAATATGCTATGATGCAGCGCGTGGCGTTATTCAAACAACAGAAAAACAAAGGCGGTGTAAAATAATGCCCGGTGAAATGACAACGGACGAATTAAATATAAAAATTACCGCCGAAACAGGCGGCGCACAATCGAATATATCATCGGCGGCAAGGGAGCTTGACGGGCTAAAGGCGAGCGCGGATAATGCCGACAGCGGTATGTCTGCTCTTGTCGCTGCCATGACACAGGCAGCGCAGAGCATGATGCAGGTATCAGCGAGCATTTCGGGTTCAGTTTCGGGGTTATCCGCGTTTCAATCTACTGTTGACGGTGCTGTATCTTCAGTTTCATATTTATCAACGGCAAGCGCAAACTCGGCGGCGGCTCTCGGTTCCATGGTATCATCAACGTCAGATTTTACTGACCGCATGGGAACTTTATCTGATACTACCCACGGGACAGCCATAGGTATGACAAAACTGCAACACGAGATACTTGACACGCTGTCAAGTATGCGTGATTTTGCGGCAAACATGAACACGGCGGGAGAGTCTGCAAAGGACACGGCGGCGAAAATAGATGACCTTGCGAATCAGATAAAGAATATGCCGACGCAACAGCCGACAGTGCTTGCCGAAGGGTTCAAAAAACTGAAAAGCATTGTTGCAACGCTCGGTATTGCGAAATTTGTCAAGGACAGTAACGATGCATATATCACGCAGATGCAGAACGAGCTGAAATTGACAAGTCACATGAAACACCGCATGAACGCAACAGATGATGAAATACGCGCGGTCAAGGAACTTGCAAGCGCGCAGCAAAAGCTCGGTGTTATCGGCGACGAGATACAGTTAGCGGGAGCACAGCAACTCACCACCTATGCGCGGCAGTCGTCAACGTTGCAAACGTTAATACCCGCTATGAATAATTTAATCGCTCAAAATGCGGGATATAGCGCAAGTGTGGGAGATGCGACAAGCGCAGCTGATATGCTCGGACGCGCGTTAAACGGTCAATACACGACTTTAAAACG
>Ga0247611_10003565_pt1 | contig 22844 bp, 22 predicted proteins | sample 177DNAGHGhighgp2_FD_192422 | JGI IMG/M metagenome (GOLD analysis project Ga0247611, IMG submission 192422) | Sheep rumen microbial communities from Palmerston North, Manawatu-Wanganui, New Zealand - 1770 DNA GHGhigh gp2 | ecosystem: Host-associated > Mammals > Digestive system > Stomach > Rumen... | reverse complement strand
AATGAACTTGGGCTTCATGGCGTTGACTATGTCAATCTTCTTCTTACCCATAGCCTTACGCAAAGCATCACTCTCACCACGCGTAAAGTCAGCCAACTGACGTGACAATAACATCACTTGCTCCTGATAAACGGTAATGCCGTAAGTGTCCTTCAGGTACTTCTCCATACATGGAATGGGGTAAGTAATTTCCTCTCTTCCATGTTTTCGGTCGATAAACTGAGGGATATATTTCATAGGGCCAGGACGGTAGAGGGCATTCATGGCGATAAGATCCTCGAACACAGTAGGCTTTAACTCACGCAGATATTTCTGCATACCTGGTGACTCAAACTGGAAGGTACCAATGGTACGACCTTGCTGATAAAGTTCATAAGTCTTAGCATCATCAATGGGTATATTGTCAAGGTCGACCTCAACACCTCGTGTGCGCTTTATATTTTCACAAGCCTCTTTCAACTCTGAGAGAGTTTTCAATCCCAAGAAGTCCATTTTGATAAGTCCCGTTGACTCAATCACATGACCATCATATTGCGTACAGTTGGTCTTGGTATCCTTGAAATCAGGGTCATCAGCAGTCGAAACAGGCACATGGGAACTGATGGCATCACGACAGATAATGAATCCACAAGCATGAATGCCTGTTCCACGCACTGTACCCTCAAGCATCTTAGCATACTTGATAGTGTTAGACAGGCGTTTATCTGATGACGATTCAGCATCTTTTAGCTCAGGAACATACTTAATCGCATTAGTTAGGTTCATCTTTGTAGCCTTACCATTAGGCCCATCAGGCAAACGATCAGGAATTGCTTTACAAAGGGCGTTCGATATGGGCAGAGGCACTTTCTCCACACGTCCTACATCCTTGATACTGTTTTTGGTAGCCATTGTTGCATACGTGATGATATGAGCACAATTCTCGTGTCCATACTTATCTTCCACCCACTTCAAGACCTTGCCTCTTCCGTCATCATCGAAGTCAGTATCAATATCAGGTAATGATATACGGTCAGGATTCAGGAAACGTTCGAACAGCAAATCGTATTTCAATGGATCAATTTTCGTGATACCCAAGCAATAAGCCACCACTGAACCTGCAGCAGAACCACGCCCAGGGCCTACCATTACGCCCAACTCATCGCGAGCAGAGTTTATAAAGTCCTGTACAATGAGGAAGTAACCAGGGAAGCCCATTGTCTTCATAATATGCAACTCAAACTTAATTCGTTCGGCCACTTCTTGAGATAAAGGGTCACCATACCTCTTCTTTGCTCCTTTGTATGCCAACTCTGCCAGATAATCAGCTTCAAACTTTATACGGTAGAGTTTATCATAGCCACCCAATTTGGCTATCTTCTTCTTCCCTTCTTCTTCAGACAACTGGTTTTCTCCATTTTCATCGCTCGTAAACTCTTTGTACAGTTGTTCCTCAGTAAACTTCTTTCGCCATTCATCTTCTGTTCCAAACGACTCTGGTATTGGGAAGAAAGGCATGATAGGATCATGATCAAGACTATAAACCTCAACCTTGTCAAGTATCTCCAATGTGTTAGACAAAGCTTCTGGCACATCGGCAAACACTTCGTTCATTTCTTCACGTGTTTTGAACCACTCCTGCTTAGAATAAAGCATACGAGTAGGATCATCAAGGTCTTTAGAGGTTGCGAGACACAACAAATGGTCGTGAGCCTCAGCATTTTCTTGATCCACGAAATGGCTATCGTTAGTACATATCAGTTTAATACCATACTCTTTAGCAAGTTCTATCAGAACTTTATTGACCTTTTGCTGCAAAGGGTAAGTTTCTCGGTTAGCTCTGTACGAAGGATCAGGATTCTTCACTTCATGCCGTTGCAGTTCAAGATAATAATCATCGCCAAAAAGATTCTTATACCATTCTATTGCTTCACGAGCACCAGCAATGTCACCTCTCACAATTTTCGCAGGCACTTCTCCTGCCAAGCAAGCAGAGCAGACGATTAAATCCTCATGATATTTTTGCAAGTCATTTCTGTCAGTTCGTGGACGACTATAGAAACCATCGACCCAGGCATTGGATACTAATTTTATCAGATTCTTATAGCCATTTAAGTTTTTTGCAAGCACAATCAAGTGATAACCACCTCTATCGTCCTTATCTTTCTGTTCTTTCTGCCCGTGACGAGCCACATACATTTCACACCCGAAAATAGGTTTGAAAGGGTCAAGACCTTCTTTATGACGCTTTTTATTCACCCCCAGACAATAATCGTGGAATTCTTTTATGCCAAACATGACACCATGATCTGTGATAGCCATGCCCTTCATGCCATCGGCAACGGCCTTATCCACCAATTTTTGGATGCTAGCCTGCCCGTCTAACAGAGAATAATACGTATGTACATGTAGGTGAACGAAATCTTGCATACAACAAAAAAATATATTTAATAATTTCTCAAAAGTACAACGCTTCCTGCTATTCCCCAAAAAAATACAAAGAAAAAATGTGAGCAACTTGATTTATCTTCAAAATATTTGTTTTGTCTTTAAAATAAGATTATTTTTGCAGATGGTTTTGAATTAACTCATATTTTCGATGCCAAAATCAACTTTGACATAATAATGAAAAGACTTAAAAAGATACATATACACCGCGAAGGTACCCATACATTAATAGGAGGATTTCTCTTTTTACTGCTGATAAACGTAGTTCTGTTTTACGGATTTGAAACTAAGATACCATTTTACATTGTCTTTGGCGCTAGCGTCATCGTCTATGGTATTGTAGTAAATTTCTTCCGTTGCCCCATCCGCTTGTTTGGCAAGGCTACAAATAAAGTAGTTGTTGCTCCCTGCGACGGTAAGGTGGTGGTAGTTGAGGAAGTGGAAGAAAACGAGTATTTTCACGACAAACGCATCCAAGTATCTATTTTCATGAGCCTAACTAACGTTCATGCTAATTGGTATCCTGTTGATGGCACTGTAAAACTCGTAAGCCATCAAAACGGTAAATATATGAAAGCATGGCTTCCTAAAGCCAGTCTTGATAATGAGCGTTCCACTATTGTCATAGAAACACCTGAGGGCGTAGAGATATTGGTTCGCCAGATTGCAGGAGCTATGGCCAGACGCATCGTTACCTATGCGATCCCTGGTGATGCCTGCTATATCGACGAACACCTAGGTTTTATCAAGTTTGGTTCACGTGTTGACGTATTTCTTCCTCTTGGTACTGATATTAAAGTGGCATTAGATCAAGCTACTACTGGCAACCAAACTATTATTGCAAATTTAGCATAAATCATCTTAATAATCATGGCAAACAAAGTTACCAAGCATATTCCCAATACCATTACATGCATGAATCTCTTTTCAGGCTGTGTAGCATCTGTAATGGCTTTTTGGCATTTATATGACTTTGCTTTGTTGTGTATCGTACTAAGTGCTGTATTTGATTTCTTTGACGGATTAGCAGCAAGGGCTTTAGATGCTCATTCCATCATAGGTAAAGACATTGACTCTTTGGCCGATGACATCAGTTTCGGTTTTGCTCCTTCTGCTATCATGTTCGCATTTCTGTCTGATTATCTTATCGAAGAAGGTGGTTGGATGGACTATATGCCGTTCATTGCATTCCTTATTGCTGTTTTCTCTGCTCTTCGTTTGGCAAAATTCAACAATGACAGCCGTCAAGTTAGTTCTTTCTACGGATTGCCTGTACCTGCCAACGCCTTATTCTGGAGTGCTTCTGTTGTTGGTTTTTACAACTGGATGTTGAGTATCCCTCTTTGGGCAATACTTGCAGCCATCTTGGCCTCTTGCTGGTTATTAGTAAGCGAAGTGCCTATGTTCTCCTTAAAATTCAAGGACCTAACTTGGGCAAACAATAAAGTCAGGTTCGTTTTCTTGGCTGTCTGTGTAGCTTTATTATTCTTGGGCATACGTGGTATCGCCCTCATCATCTTGTGGTACATAGCGTTGTCTGTAGTCCTATGGATTTACGATACCTATAAAACTAAGAAAGAATGTTAAGGTTTATCCTTCTCAGCATATTGTTTACTATCATCTTTCGCAAGATAGGTTCGCTCTTCTTATATTTAAGGCGCGTATTTGGAGGTGAAAAACAGAACGAAATTCGACGTTCTGACAACAACTTTCAAAAGGAGTCTGAAGTAAGGAAACGCAAAAAAGTATTCAAAGAAAGTGAAGGAGAATATGTTGACTTCGAAGAAGTTAATTAAGATATCCTCTCTTTGACGCAAAGAAGTTTCTCATCAGTTCGGCACATTCTACAGCCATTACACCCTTGACTACAACTGTCTTTGGATGCAAAGCCTTAGGAGCAAATTGCATAAATCCTCTTTTTTCATCTGTAGCTCCATACACCAATTTGCCAAGTTGTGACCACCCTATAGCACCTGCACACATAACACATGGTTCAACTGTTACATACAAGGTACATTCATTTAGATACTTCCCGCCCAAAAGTGATGCTGCTGCCGTAATCGCCTGCATCTCAGCATGTGCAGTCACATCAGTCAATGTTTCAGTCAAATTGTGAGCCCGTGCAATGATACGGCCTTTGCAAACTACAACAGCTCCAACAGGTACTTCTTTGGCTTCATAGGCCTTTTGTGCCTCTTGAAGTGCCATCTTCATATAATAATTATCATCCATATCAAATAATGTATTGTACTTCTTTAAACAAATAACTGCGTTGAGTATGGGCACTATCTTCTAGAACAAGTCTACCGTCAGTTTCAACTCTCAGCAGTTTTGCAAAGAATTCTCCATTTTTGTCTTTAAATCTATGGTACCCTACTTTCCTATATAGATGCTGAAAATAAATATCCGCCATGTCTTTAGATATCGAGCCTCCATTTCCCCTCAGACTGTCATAAAGGATATTTATTTCCTTCATCACTTTATCAAGTAGTTCCATCCTATCAACCTTCCTGCCAATTATCTTACACAACGAGATAGGATTTGGAGCATCACTGAGGAAAGCCTCTTGGTTGACATTCAGACCTACACCACAAATACATCTGCCCAAATTCAGACCCTCAAGATAAACTTCTATCAATATACCACATATTTTCTTATCTTGGTAGTAGATGTCGTTAGGCCATTTAATTGAGAAATCCTCTCCTCCATATCTTCTTAAAGCATTAACAATACCAATAGAAACAACTTGTGAGATAGCAAACTGCCTTTTTGCAGATAAAAACGATGGATAAAGCACAAAACTGAAAGTGAGATTAGAACCAGCCTCCGACTCCCAACTATTGCCTCTTTGTCCTTTACCAGCCGATTGATAATCTGCCATTATTGTAGTAAAAGGTTCTACTATATCGCCGTTCTCATCACAAAGGGATGTCAGGTAACGATTGGTAGAATCAGTTTGTTTTAATTGTATAAGAGGGAATTCCATAATCTATACCATTTAATAATAATGCCGTAGATTGAATGCATTTTCTATGTATTCAATATCAAATATGCCATCAGATCCTACTAATGTAATAATGTCAAAAAAGACAGGTACATCTAGGTTAAAATGCTTGATATAGGCATTAGTAGCCTTCATTATTCTCATTCGCTTCTGATGATTAACTGCTTCAATCGGTTGCTTGAAATCATCTTTTGAACGAGTTTTAACCTCAATTACCCTTACTACTCCATCTTTATAAGCAACAATATCAAGTTCCCAATGCATAAAACGCCAATTCCTGTGACGTATCATATAGCCTTTGCTTTCCAAATACTTCACAGCTGCATCTTCACCAGCCTTGCCTAATTCATTGTGCTTTGCCATTAAACTACCCCACAAGAAGTTGAAAATACAATTCTATAGCTTCTTCTATTTCTCGGACATAGATAAACTCGTCTGCTGTATGACTCCTACTGCTTTTGCCAGGGCCTAACTTCATACTAGGAAAACGCATTAACGCCTGATCACTCAACGTGGGCGATCCAAAAGGCTTTCGCCCCAAATCGATGGCTCGCTTCACAAGTGGATGGTCCAATGGCGTACAAGAAGAATTGAGACGGAAAGAGCGAGCCTTAGGTTCACTATTGATATGTTCTTTAATTATAGCAAACAATTCTGCGTTGCTATAACATTCGTTGCTTCTTACATCCACGGTAAAGGTACAAAGATCGGGCACTACATTATGCTGTGTACCAGCTTGAATCATTGTTACGCTCATTTTAACAGGACCCAATAAAGTTGATACCTTGGGGAACTGGAAGCTACGAAACCAATTAACATCGCCTATTGCTTTATATATGGCATTGTCACCTTCATCCCTGGCTGCGTGCCCAGACTTTCCATGAGCCTCAACATCAATCACCATCAAACCTTTCTCGGCAACGGCAGGATGCATTTCGGTAGGCTCACCTACTATGGCGAAGTCAATAGGTGGCAAATCAGGAAGCACACTTTCAATTCCTCCCTTGCCAGACACTTCTTCCTCACATGATGCTAAAAACAGCAGGTTAAATGGTAGGCTGCGCTCACATAATGCAAGAAACACGTGAAGCAGACTTACCACACTCGCTCCTGCATCGTTACTACCTAGTCCATAAAGTTTTCCATTGCTTTCCAACTTAGGCGTAAAAGGATCTTTGAGCCAGCCGCTCACTGGCTTCACAGTATCTATATGTGAATTGAGTAATAACGTAGGTTTCTGCAAATCAAAGCTTGGACTCATGCACCATATATTATTTCCCTTACGACATGTTTCCATTCCTTGAGCTTCAATATACGCTTGCAAGCAGTCAGCAGCAAGTTGCTCTTCACGACTAACAGAAGGCAAACTAATGAGTTGTTTTAATAGCTCCACAGCCTCATCAGACAGTTTTTTAACATCGTAATCCATCTTTTTCCCCCAATTATTATGCAAACATAAGAAATTAAATTAAATTTACGCAATAAAAATCGATGGTTTCACTTGAAACTGCTATCTTTGCATTGAATAAAGGAAATTTAGCTATGTCAATAAAACATTTATCTGCATTAGTTGATCTTCAGGTAGAGAAACTCGGAGCCGATTTTCCCGTACTGAAATATAGAAACGAGAAAGGCGAATGGCCTTCCATCTCTTGGGGCCAGTTTCAAAGCCAAGTCCGTTTAGCAGCTAATGCTATGGCTGTGTTAGGAGTAGAAGAAGAAGACAATGTAGGCATATTTTCACAGAATAAGCCAGAGAGTTTCGTTGTGGATTTTGCCAATACATATAACCGCGCTGTAACAGTGCCTTTGTATGCGACGTCATCACCGAGCCAGACTCATTATATTGTGAGTGATGCCAACATCAAACTCTTGTTTGTTGGTGAGCAATACCAGTATGACACTGTCATGGCAGTATTGTCACAATGCCACAGTTTAACCAAGATAGTAATTTATGACCATAAAGTAGTGCGCCACCCTCAAGACAGAATATCCATCTATTTTGACGAATTCATGCGCTTAGGCGAGGGATTGCCAAAGAATGATTTAATTGAATCTCGCAAGGCAAAGGGAAAAGCAGAAGATACTCTATGGTTGCTCTATACGAGTGGTACAACGGGCGAGCCCAAAGGCGTTCAACTAATTCACGCCAGTTTGATTGATCAGTTTGCCAATCATCATTCAAGGTTTGACGGGCAGATGACTCCAGGTGATGTAAGCATGTGCTTCCTACCTTTGACCCATGTGTTTGAACGTGGATGGAGTTACGTTTGCCTCTATGAAGGCATTACTATAGCTGTCAATCTTCGTCCTCAAGAAATTCAACAGGCTATCAAGGAAGTACATCCTACTCACATGTGTAGTGTACCTCGTTTTTGGGAAAAGGTATATATAGGAGTACATCAAAAGATAGCCAACGCGACGGGAGTGAAAAAGACTTTGATGGAGAATGCGATTAAAGTAGGCAAGAAATATAATGTCGACTACCTGAATAATGGAAAGAAACCACCACTCTGGCTGAGTTTGCAATATAAGTTTTATGAAAAGGCGGTTATTTCTACATTAAAGAAGGTTTTGGGATTAGAAAACGCCAAGTTCTTCCCTACTGCAGGAGCAGCTGTTAGTAATGAAGTATGCGAATTTGTACATGCGGTGGGCATCAACATGATAGTAGGCTACGGCTTGACAGAATCATTTGCCACTGTCTGTTGTTATCCCCTAGAGCATTATGTACCAGGTTCTGTTGGATTACTTATAGACAGTATCAAAGTTAAAATAGACCCAGAAACAGATGAGATTCTTTTAAAAGGCCCTACCATAATGAAAGGGTACTACAAAAAAGAGGATGCCAACAATCGGGCTTTTACAGCTGATGGTTACTTCCGAACAGGTGATACTGGCAGGTTAGAGGGACGTACCTTATTCCTCAAAGAACGCATCAAAGATTTGATGAAGACATCAAACGGAAAGTATATCAGTCCGCAGGCATTGGAGGCCAAATTAGGCATTGACCGTTTTGTAGAACAAGTGGCTATTATTGCCGATGGCCGCAAATTCGTTTCAGCACTGATTGTACCTTCTTATGATGCCCTTAAAGAATTTGCTACACAAAAAGGAATATCTTACAATTCTATGGAAGAATTGTTGCAACACAAGCGTGTTCAGGACTTATTCCAAAACCGAATTGATACTCTACAGCAAGAGTTTGCTCATTATGAACAAATCAAACGTTTTACCTTATTACCCACACCTTTCAGTATGGAAAAAGGTGAACTTACCAATACGTTGAAGTTGCGCCGCAATGTAGTAGTACAGAATTACAAAGCATTAATTGATAAAATGTACGAAGAGAATTAGTAGACAGAAACAATTTATATGATAACAAGTGATCAACTAAAAGAAATAAAAGAGAGATGTAATGCTCTGAACCGCTATCTTGATATAGACGGGAAACAGATGCAATATGAAGAGGAGCAATTACGCACCCATGACCCAGATTTCTGGAATGACCAGAAAGCTGCTGAAGCTCAAATGAAGAAAGTAAAAGAGCTGGAAAAATGGCTGAATGGATATAAAGAAGTAGCAAGCCTTACAGAAGAGTTACAATTGGCCTTTGATTTCTACAAAGACGAACTAGTAACAGAGGAAGAGGTAGATGCTGCCTATCGCAAAGTGTTAGAAGCCATAGAAGCCCTTGAGCTGAAAAACATGCTGCGCGAAGAAGCTGACAATATGGACTGTGTTTTGAAAATCAACTCTGGAGCAGGAGGCACGGAAAGTCAAGACTGGGCAAGCATGCTGATGCGTATGTACTTGCGATATGCTGAAACACATGGCTACAAAACAACAATTTCCAACCTTCAGGAAGGCGACGAGGCTGGCATCAAGACTTGTACAATAGAAATTTTGGGCGACTATGCCTACGGCTATCTGAAGGGAGAAAACGGCGTTCATCGTTTGGTGCGCGTTTCTCCTTACAATGCTCAAGGCAAGCGCATGACATCGTTTGCCTCAGTATTTGCATCTCCTTTGGTAGATGACACCATTGAGGTGAAGGTGGATATGGCCTGTGTATCGTGGGATACTTTCAGAAGTAGCGGTGCCGGTGGTCAGAATGTAAACAAAGTTGAGTCTGGTGTGCGCCTGCGCTACCAATATAAGGATCCTTACACTGGTGAAGAGGAAGAAATCCTTATTGAAAATACAGAAACACGAGACCAGCCCAAGAACCGTGAAAATGCTATGCAACATCTCAAATCTATCCTTTATGACAAAGAGTTGCAGCATCGCAATGAAGAGAAAGCTAAAGTAGAGGCTGGTAAGAAAAAAATTGAATGGGGCTCACAAATACGCAGTTATGTGTTTGATGACCGTCGCGTAAAAGACCACCGAACCAATTACCAGACATCTGATGTAAATGGGGTAATGGACGGGAAAATTGATGGATTCATTAAAGCTTATTTAATGGAGTTCTCAAGTAAAGATGAATAAATAACTCATAATTTTTTAACGATATGGCTAAGACTATAAGAAATCAAAAGAAAGAGGCTCGTGAAAAACGCCAGGAGAAACAAGGAAAGCAGTTGCTATTTGGCTTCGCAATCGTTGCTATTGTATTAGTAGTATTAATGTTCTTGTACTACTCAACCCAAGTATAAGCATGCCATTAGAAATAGAGCGAAAGTTTTTGGTGCTAGATGATAGCTACAAAAATTTAGCAACTTCAAGCAGCCACATCAAGCAAGGCTATATTTATAGTGGGAAAGGGAAAACTATACGTGTGCGTATCCGTGATGAGAGAGGATACCTCACCATCAAAGGGCCTTCCGACAAAGCTGGCCTTTGCCGCTATGAGTGGGAGAAGGAAGTTGACCTGCATGATGCGGAAGAGTTGATGCGACTTTGTGAACCAGGCATAATTGATAAGACTCGCTATATCATTCCTTCTGGTAAGCACACTTTTGAGGTGGACGAGTTCTTTGGTGAGAACCAAGGATTAGTAATGGCCGAAGTTGAACTTGTTTCAGAAGAAGAACCTTTTGAAAAGCCTCCCTTTATTGGCGAGGAAGTTACAGGTGACCGTCGGTATTACAATTCTCACTTACGGGAGAATCCTTATTCAAGATGGAAGAAGAACGATGAATAATATACAATGGACAGAATACATACCTCAAGAGATGATCAACTTCTTGTTGGTCACCCTCTTCTCTTTGTTGATAGGTCTTTCGCTTCATAGGCTCAACCTTAACAAAGAGAGCGAGAGGATCCTTTTCGGTACCGACCGTACGTTCACGTTCATAGGCATCTTCGGTTACCTGCTCTATATCTTAGAACCTGAGAACTATACTTTGTATATATTTGGCGGTGTACTGTTAGGTATGCTCCTTTCCATTCATTACTATGTCAAGCAATCACAATACCATTTATTTGGAGTAACTACTATCGTAATAGCTCTCATCACCTATGCGTTACCTCCCATTGTGGTGACACAACCCTCATGGTTTTATGTAATGGTGGTGGTACTTGTATTACTTTTCATAGAGATGAAGCACAACTTTGCCGAGTTGGCTCAACGGATGAAGAACGACGAGATGGTAACACTTGCCAAGTTCCTTGCCATCAGTGGTATCATCTTGCCCATCCTTCCCGACGAGAACCTTCTCCCAGGCATAAACCTCACCCCTTACACCGTATGGCTTGCGACGGTTGTGGTAAGTGGCATTAGCTACCTCTCCTACCTATTAAAGAGATATGTATTCCGTAAGTCTGGAACTTTAGTGAGCGGCATTATAGGAGGTTTATACAGTAGTACAGCAACAATCAGCGTTTTAGCGCGAAAAGGGAAACAATCAGAAGGAGCCGAAGCCGAAGAATGTGTAGCAGCCATGCTAATGGCAGTAAGCATGATGTTTTTGCGTTTTTTGGTGCTGATAGGCATCTTCAGCAAAGAAACGCTATTCATTATTTGGCCCTACATGCTCATCATGTCACTAGTAGCATTCCTTGTAGGTATACGTATCCACATGAGAAACCGCCAACGACTGGCTGAAGCTGTTAAATTTGAAGATGATACTGACAGCAGCAACCCATTGGAGTTTAAAGTTGCGTTAATATTTGCTTTGCTATTCGTAGTTTTTACCCTCATTACGCACTACACTTTGGTCTATGCTGGCAATAACGGTTTGCATGTTCTCTCAGTCATAGCTGGTTTGAGTGACATCACGCCATTCATTTTAAACTTGTTAGAAAGTACCAGTAGTATAATGGTGGCTGTAGTGGCTGCATGTAGTATGCAAGCCATCATAAGCAATATCTGCGTGAATATGTGCTATGCTCTTTTCTTCTCTGGTGGCAACAAAGAGATGAAGCCACTTATTTTACGCAGTTTCGGCATTGTTATAGCTGCCAACCTTGTTATGCTAGCTGTGCATTATTTGGTATAACGTCTCCTATCATTATAAGCAGGCTTTACTATGACAGGCAGTAAGCTTTGCTATGAGGCAAGGAAAAGGTTCCCTCCAGTCGGCGCAATATCTGCCACGGGTGTCCGCAATATCTTCCATAGGGGTATAGGAGATACTGCGATCAATGATAGAAGATATTGGAGCAACCCATAGAAAAGCCTCCCATAGGCATTGGGAGGCATTCTTTTGTTTTACCACTAAAAAAAGGTATAATTAAAGCACTGAAACTATCAAACGGTGATAATGCGTTAACGCTGGTATCCCATGATCAGTGGCTTCTAAAATTAAGTGAATAGTATCACCCGCCTTAGCATCTGAAGGAATAGTGAAATCTGTCGCTGCTGTTTCAGGATTAGCTACAGAAACGTCACCGACATAGCTGCCCACTTTGAATTGCCACCACTTAAGAGTGAGGTCGTCGTTGTCTGGGTCTTTAACTTCAGCCCTAATCTTCAGCGTATCTCCAGGTTTACCTTTCAAAGATAAAGGAGCTTTAATAACTGGATGATGATTAGCATCTTTGAATGCAGGCGTAACAGACCAGTGCATACGTTCAGCAAAATCATTCTGAGCTGCAGGGGCGAAATCAGGCATCACTGGATCTGCTGCTCCTAACATAAACGTAGAGGTTTGCCCTTCGGTATTGGGTTGCTTGCGCCCACCCCAACCGCCATAGGTATCATCTTGAAAAGCACGCAGACCATTACCCAAAAGATTTAAGTAAGTAAAGGTGTCACCCTCTGCCAAGAACTCCCCCTTTGGCTGAGGAGGCATCCAAACCACATAACCCATTTCACGCAATTGATCAGAAGTATAACCACTAAGGCCAAAGTAATCCATAATATCATCCTTTACCATCTGCTTCCCATCTCCCCAAATGCGGTACATTGCACCTAATGGACCGCGACTACTGATGTTCTCTGCTAACCATTGAGCAGAGTAATATAATTTATCTTCTTCAGGGACACGCATCTGCGCACCATAAGCCAAAGGCACCGTTCCACCACGCACATTCAGTACACCTATCTCTGGCCAGTTGGGTTTGATGTAATTGGCAAAGGTGTCATCCTGGTCACCACTCATGCAGAGGTATACTTTATCCTGAATTTTAGTTTTCAACGCAGACCAGTCGGCAGTTCCTTCATTTTCTTCTTGTATTGACTTCAATGCACGGGCAATAGTGCTGCAACCTCCCCATGCTGTTATAAACAACTTACCAGACACATTGTCAAGTATCTTTTCTTTGATTAATTCACTTCCAGGAGAATCCTTAGAAATATCACCATCAAATTCCACATTACCGACGCGAATGATTGAACGCATATATTCAGGAGTAGGATAGTCATCATGTACCTTAAGATTAGGATAACAAGCCTCATAGGCATCCACCACATCATCAATGAAACGTTCTTCCGGATCCCATCTCCATGACTCCATTGGGCCATAATTCAATCCATTTCGAGTATATTCACGCCCCTCTACAAACCATTTCGTTCCTTTTCCATCACCTTTCCAGTGAAACTGACTGCTGGCGTATATCAATCCCTCTAATTGCATATCAGGCGCATAGAGCACTAAACGGATAAGAGAGTTAAGGTCATCAAGCTCAGGATCACAAGTAATGATGACTCTTGGTTTCTCTACTTGCTCATAATAAACTTTATTATCACAGGCAGCCCAGCATAAGGCCAAGCAGCAAGTCATCATTATATAAACGAGTTTTTTCATAATCTTATTGATGTTTTTTCTCCTCCTGCGTGATACGAAATGCCGTATACAGTTCAATTATAGCAGAAATTAGCAAGCATACAATCCATTCATTACCGTGAGAATACAGCATTAGAATGCCCGAAAGAACTAAGAACAGTGAACCAAACATCTGCTGACGATAGAGTCTTTTGAGTGTGATATCCTCTACGTGAGGTTGAGAAAAGATTTGCGCTATGGCAGCAGTCACAGAACCGACGATAAACATATATGGGGCATATTCCCAATGCGTCACATACACGGCAGCCCCCACCAAGGCAAAGGTCATACCCACCATGAACAAGATGTTAAGCTCTTTCTTCATTCCTGGTCCTCTGCAAAAACAAATATATCTTCGTTCGGTTTTTTCATGAAATACTTCTCACGTGCAATACGTTCGATGGAATTGGAATCAGCATTCAACTCATTCAATTTACGGGTACTTTCACGGTATTCTTCACGATATTTTTCAATCTCACTGCGTATTGCCGACTCTTCCTTTGAAAGTTCCATACGGTAGATAATGCTATTTTCATCTACAAAGCCAATGATAACAGCAAAAATCAGTATCGTGATAAGATACTTGTGCTTACCTAAGAAATTCCAAAACGAGGACAATTTATCCATGATGCAATACTATTCTTTACTTATGATTTTTGCAAAAATAACGATATTTCTTGAATAATGGAAACATAAATGAATTATTTGCATAATAGATGGGAAAATGTTACTTTTGCAGAAATCTTAGCATGGTTATAATATGGAAAACTATATAGTTTCGGCAAGGAAATACAGGCCAGCCACCTTCGATACAGTGGTTGGTCAGAAGGCACTGACCACTACCCTAAAGAACGCTATCGCTGCTGGCAAACTGGCACAAGCTTATTTGTTCTGTGGGCCAAGGGGAGTTGGAAAAACCACATGTGCCCGCATCTTTGCCAAGACCATAAATTGTCTTAATCCTACCTCTGATGGTGAAGCATGTAACGAATGTGAAAGTTGCAAAGCTTTTAATGAGCAACGTTCATACAATATACATGAACTCGATGCGGCCTCCAACAATTCAGTGGACGACATTCGTCAACTAGTGGAACAAGTAAGAATACCACCCCAAATAGGGAAATATAAGGTATATATTATCGATGAGGTACACATGCTCTCTACATCCGCATTCAACGCATTTCTCAAGACATTGGAAGAGCCTCCGCGTCATGCTATCTTTATCCTTGCGACAACCGAGAAGCAAAAAATTCTGCCTACAATTCTTTCTCGTTGTCAGATATACGACTTTAACCGTATTGGAATTCAGGATATTGTTGATCATTTGGCAAGTGTTGCGCAAAAGGAAGGCATATCTTATGAGTTAGACGCTTTAAATGTCATAGCCCAAAAAGCTGATGGAGGCATGCGTGATGCTTTGTCAATATTTGACCAAGTAGTGAGTTTTACACAAGGTAATATTACTTACCAAAGCGTAATAGAAAACCTAAATGTATTAGACTACGAATACTATTTCCGAATTACAGACTACATGCTACATAATGATGTTAGCAATAGTTTGCTTCTACTCAATGAGGTATTAAACAAAGGTTTTGATGCTAGTAATTTTATAAATGGACTAGGTAGTCATTTCCGTGACTTACTGGTAAGTAAAGATGCAGCTACTGTATCCCTGCTCGAGGTGGGGGCCAATATTCGCGAGCAATACAAATTGCAGGCGCAACGTGCTCCACTTCCTTTTCTATTTAAGGCCATGAAAATATGCAGTGATTGTGCCTTGAACTACCGTAATGCACGGAATAAGCGGTTCTTGATAGAATGCACACTTATTCAACTGGCTCAACTTTCACAACCTGACGATGAATCGCCAAGTGGGGGGCATGGCCCTAAGCCAGCAATAAAACCCTTTTTCAACAATAGCCCGTCAGTGGCAGGAGAACAAAAACCTGCAGTACATCAACCTCAGGTGAAAGAGACATCTGCAAAATCTGTACAACATGATAATAAGCCTCAAACTATGTCTAGGCCAGCCATGTTTCAACAGACACAGCCAACCAATACAAAGCCCCAAAACTTCTCCTCGATTAGTCAGTTGGGCGTCTCAATCAAGAAAAGCCAACCAATCACTACTTCATTAGAGGTGGAGCCAGAGGAGCATGCACAACACGTAGAAAACAAGCCTGTCACCCAAGAAAGTATTGAGCGAAGTTGGCGCAGATTTGCCGAGCAACTTCCTCATGAGCAGGTGGCCTTTAAGAACCGCATGCAGAGTATGCGTATCACCCTTATCGACGGTAATCAGGTAGAAATATGCGTAGAGAATGAACTTAATGCCAAACAGCTGAATGAAATGATGGTAGACATTAGGAAATTTATGCAAAAAGACCTGCAGAATTTTTTAATAGAGCCCCATATAGTAATAAAAGAGCTGCCTTTGAGTGTTAAATCGCTTAGCCGTTTCGAGCAATACAAGAAAATGGTTGAAAAGAATCCTTGGCTAACACACCTTCGCGACAACTTGGGTCTTGAACTAAGTTAATTTAGAAGTATTATAAATAGTTCCTTTTTGCTATCGAGAAGCACCGTATATAAAGAAAAAAGACTAACTTTGTCCTACTCAAATGCAGTAACCTGCGCTGAGGTCTATTATAAATGTGGTAATAAACTAATTAAATTTAAAGACTATGGCTCATGTAATTTCTGACGACTGCGTAATGTGTGGTACTTGCGAAGGCGAGTGCCCAGTAGGTGCGATTTCTGCTGGCGACAGCAAGTATGTCATCAACGCTGACGAATGTATTGATTGCGGCACTTGTGCAGCTGCTTGCCCAAGCGAAGCTATCCATCCTGAAGAGTAATCTACACTTATAAATGAAAGCCCGGCTCTATCGAGTCGGGCTTCATTTTTATAGCGCACCTATCATTTCAATGCTGCTAGTGCTTCTTTAATACGACGTATAGCCTCAACGATATTCTCATCGCTAGTAGCATAACTCATGCGGAAGCAATCAGGGTCACCAAAAGCGGCACCACTCACACAAGCCACATGACCCACCTCAAGCAGATACATTGCCAAATCATCAGCATTATTAATTATACGGTTACCAGCACTTTTACCGAAGAAACTGCTACACTTGGGGAATAAGTAGAAAGCACCTTGAGGCACATTTACCTCCAAGCCTGGTATTTCCTTGCAGAGCTTTACAATCAAGTTACGCCTGCGCTCAAAAGCTTGACGCATCTCTTCAACGCAAGACTGATCTCCACAATAGGCAGCCTCAGCTGCTTTCTGTGATACTGAACATGGGCCCGAAGTATACTGCCCTTGCAACTTATTCATGCCTTTGATTATCCACTCTGGAGCAGCAGCAAAGCCTATACGCCAGCCTGTCATAGCGTATGCCTTTGAGACGCCATTGATAATCACCACCCTGTCCTTTATTTCAGCAAACTGAGCAATACTCTCGTGATGACCGATATAGTTGATATGCTCATATATCTCATCAGCAATCACATACACCTGAGGGTGTTTTGCCAGTACCTCCGCTAAGCCCCTCAGTTCCTCTTTGCCATACACAGAGCCTGTAGGATTAGAAGGAGAGCATAGAATAAGTGCTTTTGTCTTAGATGAAATAGCTGCTTCCAGCTGGGCTGGGGTAATCTTGAAATCCTGCTCAATGCCTGCGCGAATAATCACAGGTGTACCTTCTGCCAATTTCACCATTTCTGTGTAGCTCACCCAATAAGGAGCAGGAACTATCACTTCGTCACCCTTGTTTACCAATGCAAGCACGGCGTTACAAACACACTGTTTTGCGCCATTAGAGCAGCTGATTTGTGCGGCATTATAGTCAAGCCCATTCTCATTTTTCAGTTTTGACACTATGGCTTCCCGTAATGCAGGATATCCTGGGACAGGAGAATAACGTGAATAATTCTCATCTATCGCCTGCTTAGCAGCTTTCTTAATGTGGTCAGGCGTATTGAAGTCAGGCTCACCAACACTTAAGTTGATAATATCGATGCCTTGAGCCTTAAGCTCAGAACTTTTCTGAGACATAGCCAACGTCGCCGATGGCGACAAGCTGTTCAATCTATCAGATAATGTATTCATATAATTACTATTTTTGTTTTCTCTTAAAAGTGCAGATTATGCCCCATGCGATCAGCCTTTGTATGTAGATATCGCTCGTTATACGGGTTTGGCATCACCTCAATAGGCACATTTTCTGTAATTTCTAGCCCGTATGCCTCAAGACCAACACGTTTTACGGGATTATTGGTCATCAGCCTCATCTTGTGAACATTCAAATCGCGCAAGATTTGAGCTCCCACACCATAGTCACGCTCATCGGCTAAATGACCCAAACAGATGTTTGCATCAATGGTATCCATACCCTCCTCTTGCAGCTTGTAGGCACGAATCTTGTCCATAAGACCTATGCCCCTTCCCTCTTGGTTCAGATATACCACTACACCTTTTCCTGCTTTTTCAATCATCTGCATGGCCTGGTGCAATTGTTCTCCGCAGTCGCAGCGACGTGATGCAAAGATGTCCCCCGTCATACAAGATGAATGTACCCTTACCAACACAGGTTCATCTGGCTTCCAAGTACCCTTGAACAATGCCACATGTTCCAGACCGTTTGACTTCTGCTTAAAAGGGATAAGTTTAAAATTACCATATAAGGTAGGCATGTTCACCTCCACACCTCGCTCCACCATTGATTCTTCTTTAAGTCGGTAAGCAATGAGGTCTTGTATAGTAATAAGTTTCAGATTATATTGGTCAGCAAAACGGCGCAATTCGGGCAATCGTGCCATCGTGCCATCGTCGCTCATGATTTCCATTAAAGCACCGGCGGGATAAAGCCCCGCCAATCGAGCCAAGTCTATTGTTGCTTCAGTATGCCCAGCTCGCCTTAGCACACCCTTGTCCTGTGCGTATAGTGGATTAATATGTCCTGGACGTCCAAAGTCCTCAGGTTTGGATGCCGGATCAGCTAAAGCAAGAATAGTTGCTGCACGGTCAGCAGCCGACACACCGGTAGTACAACCTTCCAATTTATCTATGGTAACTGTGAATGGAGTACCCAACATTGAGGTGTTGTTTGTTACTTGATGAGGCAAGTTTAGCTCTTCGCATCTAGAAATTGTAATAGGAGCACAAAGCACACCACGAGCATGCTTAAGCATGAAGTTCACCTTCTCAGGAGTTATTTTTTCAGCTGCTATTACCAAGTCACCTTCATTCTCGCGGTCTTCATCATCCACCACTACCACAAAGTTACCGTTCTTGATCTCTTGCAGTGCATCTTCAATTGTATCCAGTCTTACCTTATCCATAATATCTCTCAGTTATCAGTTAGTATTCTTGTATTAATAATCGTTATTACCTCTTGGTTAGTCTGTGCCACACGTCCCAAGTCTTTTGCCAGCCTTACCCTAAATGCCCAACTGCGGAAGTACAGAATCAGCCCCACAGGAAATATCACGCCGCACGCCAAGTTCAGCCATTTATTCTTGAAAGGTCTGAGATGAGCATGAGGTGAAATCACAGGATAATTGTTCAATGCCTGCAGCAAGTAGTTATCCGCGAGTTGGCCATATCGGTTATCATCGTTTCCATCAAATCGTTGATGAAGTCCATCTCATTATCCTGTTGCCCTCCCTTCCAAAACTTTATATAGTTAGCTGGTCGTTTTAAGTCGTGTCTTTCGGCATATGCAAGACATCGTTCACTCAAGTTCTGAAGAGCTTCTGGCAAGGTTTGATAGTCTGGATCCAGAATAATCACCTCTTTTCGAGTAATGTTTCGCTCATTGCGCATGCCAAACAATCGTTTAAAGAACTCTATATAAGTTTCAATATTTAAAGCCACTGAATCATTGTTCGACTTATAAGTGAGATAAGCACCCACAGGTGCCAATATAACAGTACTCAGCCACATACCTTCCCAAGCCAGCCAATTGCCATCGCGAGCCAACTTATAGCCAGTGTTGTTTATTATATAATAGAAGATGAATATCAGCACCGAAATCACCACAGGCATTCCCAATCCACCCTTACGGATTATGCCTCCCAACGGAGCGCCAATAAAGAAGAATACCAAACATGCTAGCGATAAGGTGATTTTTTCATGCCATGCAGTCATATGTCGCCGCATACTATAACCCGTCTGGCTAATGTTTAATGTTTTCATATTCCAGTCTGACAGCACGCTGTTAGCACTTGTCAACATGCTGTTCAACTGACGCTGTCTTTCAGTGGGTGACATTGCGTTCAAGATGCTATCAACACTAAAGTTCATGACATCAGCCTCACGAACCTTTGCTGAATCTTTTGCGTGTATTTCTTGATGTATGCGGAAAGTTGTCTTCATGTTGTTCTTGTAGTTGACAGCCCCCAAGCTATCCACAAGTACTGCCATCGAGTCAATGCTGGCCTGAAGCATAGCCATGTTTTTGCTGTTCGACTGATTAGTCATGAATCCCTCATCAACCATATTGAAGTTGGCATTAAAGTCTATTAGTGCATACTTCACACTGAATGACTCACGCCTATATGGGACATTCTGTTGCTTCATGTTCTGGGATTGCAGATTTTCAAACTGCTCACCACTATAAAGCCGGAGATACAAATGCTGCTTATCTTGTGTCATCTCCAGTTTGCCAGAATCAGCACGTATAATCTGTGCATTGTCAAAACCATTGGCAAAGTTATATATCATCACGTTATACAACATACCAGTATTACGGTCCTTACGTTCCACATATAGATTATAGCCATCTATTTGGTCATAAAATGTCTTTTCTGGGATATCTAATTCTGGCGACTTCTGCCTCATGGATATCAGCAGAGTCCACAGCTTTGTTTGCGCCTTGGGGCCAATAACATTTTGAAAATAGAATGACAATCCGCATACTAACACCAGCATAACGATCAGAGGCCTCATAATTTGTAACAGCGATATGCCAGCGGCTTTCATAGCTATCAACTCGAAACGTTCACCAAAGTTACCGAATGTAATCAGTGATGCCAACAGGACAGCCAACGGCAACGAAGCTGGTACCAGCGTCAGCGAGGCATAAAAGAAGAACTGTGCTAGCACATCTATTGTCAACCCTTTACCAACCAAATCGTCAACATACCTCCAAAGGAACTGCATCTCAAAAATGAAGAGACAGATGAAGAAAGTGCCTGCAAAAAGCAGACTAAAACTCTTCAGAATAAATATGTCTAACTTCTTTATACTTGGCATAATTGCTGTACAAATGCATTCTCCGTCCACAAAGGTAGTACAAAAAACGCTAGCAGATGAATTTTTTATTCAAAAAATAACGAGAAAGTTTTGTCGCTTTAAAGAAAAGCTATATCTTTGCACCCGCAATCAGACCTCATGTCTGGCTGATGGCGGGATAGCTCAGCTGGTTAGAGCGCATGATTCATAATCATGAGGTCGCCGGTTCAATCCCGGCTCCCGCTACCAGATAAAGCACTTGTGATGTTCACAGGTGCTTTTTTATTTGTACTATCCTATAAGAGGCAAAAAAAGAGGATGCCTCTTAAGCATCCTCCCATCATTTTGACAGATAAAAGAGTTATGAATGAATTAATTTCAATATTCATATTGACGTATGAATAATACTCTCCATCAAAATCTGTGCAAATATAAATTAAGTCTTTTATTCTGCAAATATTTACTTGTCTTTTTTCAGAAAAAAGTAAAAAAAGTTATTATCTAACCTTATCACAGGCATTCACTCCATTCATAAACGCCTTAAAAGTATGATTATTTCTATTTCTCACTCCATAAAAGAACTATGCTATGAGTAGACGAAGTATCAACTATAAGTCACCCCAGTATCTACTATGGGCTGTTCCAGTATCTGCTAAGGGTTGTTCCAATATCTGCTATGAGTTGTTCCAATATCTGCTATGGGGGTAAAGGAAATACTGCGATGGGTGATGGGAGGCTTCACGTCACCCCATAGGGAATACTACGACGATCCATAGGAAGTATTTCTTATAACCCATAACAAATACTGCAGCAACCCATGGTCTGCATTACGTTAACCTATGAGTTACGGGCCGTTAACCTATGAGTTATGTTGCCTTAATATATGGGTACCCTTATAGACATGAAAAGCAGCAAAAAAAAGCTCCCTTTTGGGGAGCTTTTCCTATAAAGGATTTACAATAATTACGGCAATTCTTTTATCTTGATATTCTTATAAAACACCTCATGACCGTGGTCTTGCAGCAGGATAGGCCCATCAATAAAATTGCCAAAGTTGGGCCAGTCCTTATACTTACTGTAGGCTACGAGAGCATTCCACATCTGGTTGTTGCGTTCATACTCCAAGAGTTTGGTGCCATTGAGCCAATGCTCAACGTGATTGCCTTGTACGATAACAACAGCCGTATTAAACTCGTCTTTGTAAAAAGGCTTATCTTCAGACACAGGGATAAGATCATAAAGAGCACCGAGTTTGCGGTTGCCTTTGACTCCTAATTTAGCATCGGGATGCAACTCATCGTCCAGAATTTGAAACTCACAACCGATGGCAGAGCCAGCACCCTGATTTAGGTCTGTATTGACAAAATATTTAATACCACTATTGGCGCCTGGGGTAATCTTAAAATCCACCTTGAGAATGAAATTGCGATAGTTGTGGGTAGTAACAATATCACCACCATTGGCTGATTCTTGCCCGTTACCTGGCAGTACACGCAGGATGCCATTGGCAACCTCCCAGCCTTCTTTAGGAAAGGTTTGGGCCTTGGCACTGCGCCACCCCCTTGTGGTCTGTCCGTCAAATAGCAATTGCCATCCGTCACGGATTTCTTCCTTGGTAAGTTTATTGTCTCCTGGTTCAGCCTTAACTTGAGCTTGCAGCGAAAGGGTGGCTCCTAATAAAAAAGCAAAAAGAAATAGTTTCTTCATAGTTCTTCTTTTTAAAGATTATAAAAATATTCCCAACCTTTACGTGGCAACGAGCCTGCCAACATGGAGTTGGCGAACTGGTTGTTAGTAAACTGCTTCAGACGTGTGTCGAAATACAGGTCGGCATTCAAGCGCTGGGCGATGACACCGAGGCAGAACACTTGACTCAGCACACCGTTGATTTCGAACGGTGAGCGGGTTTTCTCCTCACCACGGATGGCACGCAGGAAATTAACGTAATGGTTTGAGGGACTCT
>Ga0247611_10003563_pt1 | contig 22848 bp, 32 predicted proteins | sample 177DNAGHGhighgp2_FD_192422 | JGI IMG/M metagenome (GOLD analysis project Ga0247611, IMG submission 192422) | Sheep rumen microbial communities from Palmerston North, Manawatu-Wanganui, New Zealand - 1770 DNA GHGhigh gp2 | ecosystem: Host-associated > Mammals > Digestive system > Stomach > Rumen... | reverse complement strand
TTAACAGTACCTGCACTGGAATTGGCAATCTGAAGACCAAGCTGATTAGCAGACTGAAGCTGAGAAATAGTGCCTTGATTAACAGCATCACCAACATGTTCTACTGCATTAGCAAGAGCAACATCAGCTCCTGCTTGTAGGGCACCTCTGCCATTGCCTCCCCAGCCTCCCCAGCCACCATTCCAAATAGAGCCGAGAACTAGACCGCCAATAAAGCCAGCACCAAGACCGGCACCACCAAAACCACTGTTTTCAAGAACAGGCATAGCTACGCTGTCCATATGCATCTCTCCTGTTAAATGTTAATAGCAATTATATACATAATAATTGCTACAAGTAATGGAAATATAAAATCTCCTAATCCCTTCCATGTCCATGCACTAGGCAAAAAACCACACCATGAAGGACACTTAATTCTTTTACCTCCATGACTAGCAATATATCTATACTCTGCCTGTGCATGTTCTCGACCTACATAAAACATAACTGGAAAAAAGAAAAGAATAAAAGGAAGCTTAATTACAAAAATTATAGCACAAATAATAAAAGTTATTAAAGCATGAATCATTACATAGTACCTTCTAATTTAGCTAATCGTTTTTCAAGTTCAGAAATACGACTTTCTAAAATTTTATTTTTACGTCTCTGATAAGCTGCTTCCATAGCTAAAGCTTCTGTATATCTAACCATCCAAAGGTCAACTGCTTTATCATTTTCAGTTTCTTCTCTTTCTTCATGACAAAGAATACCATACTTTAATATATCAGCGTTATGTTTTTGAAAAACACGATCAACAGCTTGAGCTATTAAGCCTATATGGTAACGAGCACTATCACCTTTCTCTGCGACAGCATCAAGAAACTGAAATTCTCCCCATTGAACATCTTCCCAAGCATCAAGAATATCAGAATTTACGTTAGAAATTTTAGTTTTAATTCTTTCATCTGAAGATGTCTGAATAGTTTGCCCATTCCATGTAGCTGAACCACTAGGATATAATGCCAATGTTTTTTCATCAGAAGACGAAGTTTTTGCTCTAATATATACCCTACCTCCATTACCGGCTGTAGGACCATATAGAATAATATTACCACCACTTTCTGTAGATGCACCACCACCAATACATAAACCAGAATTTTCAACATTTCTATGAATAAAATGAAATGTAGTAACTTCATTATTACTAGTGAGTTTTAAATAAGTACTGCTAGCACTAGATTGAGTTAAATAAGTATTGCTAGCATTGGATGAAGTTAAAAAGTTTTTAGTGTTTTCACAATAACGACGTATCCATCTAGTTGTGGCTAATGTAGCATCATTTGAGTCATCAGGACTAAGATATTCATGACCGGCAGGGCCAGCAATATAAGCGTATACATAATTATCAGCCGTAATATAAAGACCTAAATCTCCCCAGTCTCCAGTTGGAGAAATAGCTCTCATTCTTATACCATTCGTATTTCGATTATTATTAGTGTACCTTCCATATATTAAATAGGCTAAATCATGATTAGCAGAAGGATTATGATACTGCACTAAAGTTGATTCAAAATAATTATTGACATCAGAATTATAATCTATGTTAGTAACACGATTAAGCAACGAACTAAATGATTTTATACCTGCTATGGTTTCATCACCAGTTTTAGAAACCTTATTTGAAATATCCTGATGACTTGTTAAGTAGCCTTGTGCTTTTACAAATGCTGTAGTAGCAATATTAGTACTATTATCAGAAGTTTGAGGAGTAGGAGCAACAGTATATAAATCACCAGAAGCTGTTACACCAATACCTAAATAGCCTATATTAGCAGAAGTATAATTTGTGCTATTTGGATAAATTGTTATCATTGTTTCTGCAGAATTACCTGAATATACTGCATTATATATAGCACTAATTCTATTATTATCTAACGCACTATTATAGTATTGTTCATTTTTATCTGTAAATAAAATATGCTGATAAATACTTCGAGAAGGTTGTGTACCTTTAGTTAAATCAGGATGTGGAATTACTATATTATTAATAAAGGACTTTTGCCCAGATATAGTTTCATTACGATTTTTATGCACTAAATTACTATCATCTATAGCATCTATTTTAGCTTCTAGTTTACCTATAGCACTATTTAGACTATCAGATACAATAACAGCACTACCACTACTAGGTTTACTATATCCAGTCATAGCATTAATAGTATCAGATGCTTGATTATGACTGGGTACAGAAGTTAAGGGTGTAATGCTATTAGAACCAAGAGTTATAGTTCCATTAGCTATCTTAGCATCAGTAATGCCATAGCCTGCAATAGTAGTAGGCTTGCTTGTTACACCAGACCATGCAACAGCAGAGGCAGTAGCTGCATTGCCAGTTATGCTACCAGACGAAGTGATATATCTTTTTGTAGTTTCGCAATATCTTCTTACCCATTTGGTAGTAGCCAGCGTTCCGCTATTTTCATTATCCGGAGGCAGGTCGTTGCCACCAGATCCACTAGTTATAGCTGCATAAACATGTCCATCAGATGCACAATATACACCAAGATCACCCCATATGCTACCGTCAGAATTTTTTGTTCGCAATCTAAAAGCATTTGCACCATCTGAATATCTGCCAAAAAACAAATAAGCTAAATCTGTATTGTTTGCAGTATTTTTGTATAGCAACACTCCGGGCTCTATGTATGAAGAACCAACATTATAATCTAGAGTGTATTCGTTAGTAGATTTAACAAGTTGCGAGGTGAATGTTTTAACTCCACTTATATCTTCATTACCAGTTTTATGAACATAATTGCTATCGTCTATCGAAGTTATTGGAGTTATGGAATTAGAACCAAGAGTGATCGTTCCATTGGCAATCTTGGCGTCGGTGATGCCATAGCCAGCAAGCGTTGTCGCCTTGTCGGCCTTCTGGGATTTCCATCTGCCATCCGCAATAAGGCTATAGTTGTTTGCTCCAGCACTGTGAATACAGACATACTCCATAGGCTGGAGCTTAATATCGGCATTGCTTCCATTAATAAGAACCGACGTGGTAGACGGATGAAGCGTTATTACTCCAGACGACGTGTTCTTGTTCTTAATGACACACCACATATACCCAGAGTTGATACTGGGAATGGTGATCGTAAACGTGCCTGTGCAGTTCAGGGTGCGGGAACGGTAGAGATAGCTGTCGGCAAGAGTAAAAGCTGTAGTGATGTTGCTTATCTGACGGTTGAGGTAACTAGCGTAGTCAGCAGTGGTAGATCGGTCAATACCATTGTTTCGGATGGTACTAGCCACACTCTCAAAGCCACTGGGAACCGTCGAAGCTGCAAGCTGTCCATCAGCTACAAATGTCCAGCCACTGTTGTAAATTTCTTCTACTTCAATCTTAGTAGTACCATTAGGAAGTACATGGTTAAGATACAAGTCTATAGCAGGTCTATCATTCGCATCTATATTAGCTACAGTATTTTCATATAAGATTCTAGCCTGATTAAAAGGAGCACCTGAACCACCAAATATAACAATATGAGCAGTACGACCAAAAACTATAGCATTTACAAACCACGTTTCGTAATAATCTGCAGCATAACTAGTATTATATGCAGTTACAATGAATTGAGCTCTAATAGGTTTAGTTGTATCAAGCTGACTAGTATTAGCATTAGCAATTCTGTACCAGTTCTTAGCTGCATTCGCCGCAGTAGTATAAGAATGCTTAATAGCGTACGATGTATGGGTATGGGCTATGGCTGCAAAGGTAGAACTGCACCATGCTTTAATTTTACCCCAGAAATGACTTAATCCAGTCTTATCTAAAAACTTAGTAGCCATACTAACTCCTTTAGCTAGCAACTACAGTATCAATCTCAGCATTAGTAATAGACTGTAAATCAACTATGCTACCTGTTACATCCCATTCAGTACCTGTCCAAGCATAGTTTTCACCTGTAGCTGTAACATTATAAAAATCACCTACTACATTATTAGAAGCAGGAAGATCAGCTACAGCAGCTACACTGCCTTTATAATGCATAGCAGAAGTAAGCTTATTATCTATCTCAGTTTTGGTATAAGCATCATCTGATGTAAAACATTTCTTGCTATTAGAATATAAACATCCATCAGTACCAACATAAGCAGTATCCTGACTATATGTCTGAGGATTAGCTGCTTGTGAAGCAGCACCTATAAGAAATAATTTACTAGAAGAATCAGTAGATCCAGCAGTATTCTTGGTATCGCCTACACCTGCAATAGTAAGAGATCCTGCTGCAGCAGTAAGAGTAATATTGCTTCCCTGCTTAATATCTAAAGTCTTGCCTGCACTGCCATTATAAGTATAAAGATCAGTTCCTTCAGTAGTTCCTGTTTTAACTTTAAGAACTAAGTTATTAGATACCTTATCAGCAACATCTGCTTCATCTGCATGGTCTGCATCTGTAGCTTTACCTTGTACAGCACCGTTAAACTTAGTAGCAGTAATGGTTCCTGTAGAAGGATTAACTTTAACACCAGCAGCGAATATAGAAGTCTTTGCTCCTTGGTTTGTAGAAGCATTTTTAGTAACGGTTAAAAGAATAGGATGCTCTTCATTAGCAGTAGAAACATTCTGAGTAACCAAGGTATCTGTATTATTGTCAGCAGGAAGAGTAATAGTCTTCTCTGAAATAGCAGTAACAACACCTTGAGAAGTTACCTGCACATAAGGAACTTTAAAGGTACCACCATGTGCAGGACTAGCATCAGCACTAGGTCCATATGAACCAGCAGTTACTGACTGTGCATCAGCTTTAAGAGCAAGCTTAGCTTTAATTAAAGACCAGAAATAAAGTAAACCATCATAATCTAAATACTTTGTAGCAGCCATGTCATCTCCTAATTATTTACTATATTTAAAATTTCCATATTAGTTATGCTAGCTATATTAGCTAGCATGTTAATAGAACTGGCAGATTCAGGATTAGATTCCTTTGTCCACTCTATAATGCCTCTATCATTTATATGAGGAACAAATACTTCTCCATCCTGACCATTTATGCCATCTCTTCCATCGTATCCATTTCTGCCATCTCTGCCATCAGATCCAGCAGCAGCCTTCATTACAAGTATTTCAGTATGTCTAGGCTTTTCTATGGCAGAAACATTATGCTTTACTTTCTGGACTGTAACTATGCTATTTGCGTTTAGACCCATAGCTAACGCTCCTAGACACGTCTAGAGAGCCTTTCATAAGCACTTCTCTAGTCCCGTCCTTCTTTATGCCAAACAAGTCATAAACATACTTGGGAAACTGAAGAGTTTCAGTAAATTCATGAGGAAACTGCAGTCTAATGGCATAAGGCTTAACGTCAGAATCTTCAAAGCTTCCTTCTTTATTCAGAATGCCTGAACGAATACATCCATTGCCTGTGCTTAGTTCAGCCAATGCATCTCCGGTTATTTCAGCCTTTACAGCCATAAAGAAATAGTATCCTGTAAGATCTGACTGAGTCTTGTTTCCATCATTGTCTACATCTTCAAACTTAAGAACATAAATATCATCATTTCCCTGATACAGTTCTAAATTACAGACAGCTGTTTTCATCTGTCCTCCTATACAATGTATGAAGCAAGCTGATTAGTTTCAACTTGCTCTACACCTAAGTCAAAATATCTTCCTCTGCATACTGGTTCAACTGCAGGACTCTTCTTTTTCAGTTTAGGATCCATTGGAGAAAAGTAATCTATCAATGGAAGTTGACTAATTGTATCTGCACAGTCGTCATGCTGAGACTTGAATCCACTAGGAGTAACGCTAGTCAATTCATCCATGAATTCCACCATTGAAGCAGACTCTTTTAATTCTTCTGGAAAAGCTATCTTCCTAGCCTTGAATAAAGGAAGAGCTACATTAAACCTAGTAAGCTTGCTAGTATTAGGTCTTAATCCCTCCTCTCCAGAAGTCTTGTCTGAGGCTATTCCAAAGAATATTCCTCTAGTTACCATTTCTCTCTTAGCCCAAGCTACAAATCCTTTCTGCTGTCCAGATACTTCTATGCCAGTGCTCAATGGATGATATAAGTCTACAAGCCTAAACAGATCATCCATATTCTTAGCCATATCCTGTCTTTTAACTACTCCATCTATCCAATGAAATCTTCCTGTATAGTCTACTGCCCATACTGATATAACAGAGAAGTCAGACCTGTCATCTTCACTGGTAGCAAAGTCAGTAGTTATATAGACATTATAGTCTTCCAAACTATTCATCACTGAACTTCTCTTGTACCAAATAATATCTTCATCTAATACAAGCCTGTCATCATCGCTAAGAATCCTCAGCATCAGTTCCTGATTAAAAGCATCTATCTTGCCAGTACTCTTAAGCAAGTCATATTCTGCCTTTACAGCCTTATAGCTAAACCTGTCTTCCCATGCTCCTATGAATTCTCCCTTAGTACAGGGAAACTTCTCACATATAGGATATGCTCTAGTAGTCCATGCAGGACTTCCTGCAGCCTTGTAAAGAGGATCCTTCTTATTAAAAGGAGTTCCTATCCATACAACCTTTCTTTTAGTAGGATGCATAGCCTGCCTGACAGCCTTGTATATGACATTCTCTATATCCTTGACAATAGTCTTAGACTCTGCGCTCTTATCAGACATCAAGTCGTCAAGCACTGCAAACTGAGGTCTCTGTCCATACTTCTTGAAACCACGAACACCAGTATTAGCACCAAACATCCTGACGCAGAACTGGTGTCCTTCTGCATTGACAAATTCCATCTCTACATCAGTAAACCTAGTCTTTGGAATAAACTTCTTCAGAAACTCAGAGTTGGTATACCTATGCTCTATATTGGCTCTAAGGTTCTTGCATCCATTCTCCATAGTATCGCCTACATACATGGCTACAGTAACATTTCCAAATCCATCTAGCTGTCCGAATACTGCTATGTACAGAAACATGTATTCTGCCATGACAGTAGACTTGGCTGAACCACGAAAGCTAACTATGAGAGTATTATTGTTGTCATGCACTGCATCTAACATGTCATAGTGAAACAAAGGAGACTTGTTCTCTTCCCCTGCTTCTCCATTAACTAGCTTAATGAAGTTAATAAACTTAACAGCAAAGGCAGTAGGAACATATCCTTCATTGAACTTGTGATAGTCTACTTTCTTCAGCAGATCATCCAAGGTAGAATTAACTTCAGTATCCATTATTCTACCTCCTCTACCTTGACATCTATGATCTGAGCTTCAGCTACATCCTGCAATGTCTTTCCCTTTCCTATGGAAGCTCTAAAGGTATTAGCTAACTGTTCAGTAACTTCCCTAAGCTCTGCTATAGTCTCATTCTCCTGCAGTCCTATAGTCAATTCTCCCTTCACTATCTCTGGCTGCTTAGTATGAGTAAGAATAGCTTCACATGCCTTTACCTTAGCCATTCCTCTTACAGAAGGATCTTTTATCATCTTTGCTAAAACATTCAATGCTTCCTGATGCAGAGGAGCATTAAGTACATATGTAGGAACAATAGTCTGCTCATATATAGCCATTACAAGCTTGGACTTGTTGTACATTGCTACATATGCATCCATCCTCTTTTCTTCTACACCTTCCTTTACCATTCTTTCCCATCTGTCAGGAAAGGTAGCTGCATAGGCATCTCTATTAGTATAGTTGAGAAGCTTGAACGATACATACTTTACTGCATTAAGATACTCGTCCATAGAGAACTTGCCAGTACTAAGCACATTCAGATAGGAAATGAAATTGCTCTTTATCTGCTCTGCAAGAACTGGATCGTTAACGCTTTTCTCCACCTTCTCACAGAACTCAGGAGTTATCATTCCTCTCTGGTTCTTAGGAACGAGCCTTTTAACAGCCTCTATCTCCATTACCTGTCTCCTTCACAGTCTACAGGACATTTCCATGTTCTTTCTCCATAGCAGTTCCTGCACTTGGGAAACCATCTGTCATACCTGTAGCTGTACCACCAGTTGTCATCCCAGAGACTCATAAACCATACTATGAGTCTTCTGGCTATTCTGAATTTATTCATGAATGCACCTTAAGTCATATCTAAGAGCAGCTTCATGCTCCAGTCTGCATCCTCTTGCATTAGCCCATCCTTTGCAGAAGTATACAGCATTGCATTCACTCATCTTCTCAAGAGATTTGGAAAGAAACCATAAAGGAATATTAGTTATGCCTAGTCTCGTTAATGATTCACGATTGCACCAGTCTCCACTAAAGAAAGTATCCACTACTTCATATCCCATGTCTTCCAAGTCTCTAGCTGCCTTAACCTTAGCCATCTGTATCTCTTCATCAGTCTTACCAGCCATAGGCTGGCTAATCATTGCCTTCATTCTATTTTCCTCCAAGCTTATTGTTAAAAAAGCATATAAACTTCCATAGCCAAGGAAAGAAGCTAAACACTTTAGGCTTAGGCTTCTCCTCTTCCTTCTTCTCTTCAGACAAAGCTTCTATAGCCTTGTCTGCAGTCTTGGCTATAACAATAGACGTTAGCTTCTTAAAGTCTAGATCCATAGTAGTCCTCCTAAAATTATACTTGAAATTTTAATAATTTTTTATAGATGTACCACTGCGCCACTGAGCTCAAGAGACTGAGGTATCCCCCCGGTATCGTGTGCTGTGGAGCCCCTTATCGTGACTGTGCTGTCATGTGGTCAGGTCACAGCTCATGTGCTCTGTGCTGCAGCCCACTGTGCTGTGGCAGGCTGTCCCTGCTGTGCTGTGGTGTCCCTGTGCCATAGGGGGTGGGGGTAGGTGTGTGCTGTGCTGTCCTGTGCTCCTGCCACAGAGAGAATGTATTCAGTCGCTTCGCTCCTTTCTTTTGTTAAATAGCAGCAATTATGCTGCAAAGAAAAAGTACCATAGGAGGTACATCATGATCCGTACTATCGCTGGTCTTTGCATTGCTGGTTTCGTTTTCAAGCGTGCTTGCCCTGACACGTATCGCAAGTCCGTTCAGGCTCTGTCTGATGTCGTGGATTCGGCATCAGACATTACGACTGCGATGAGAGGCCAGGTTAAGGCGTATGCAGCTGAAGCTGCAAAGGACGCCACTGCACGCCTCAACAAGGTTAACCCGAAGGCTATCGAGGAACTGCGTAAGCTCCTCGGTTAGCCACCACTCCCTTCCTGACCTGTGTCCCTTCGGGGATGCAGGTCAGTTTTTTTGTTACATAGGACAATTATGTCCTAACAATTCAAGCCATAGGAGGCTATCATGGATATTCAGGATATGTTAAACTTTTATGATTATCGTGGCGTTGACTTTTGCACCTTAAGCGAAGAACAGCAGCTCCAGATGTGGAGCCTCTTCGCTTACTGGACCGAGAGGTCCAATGACATCAGTCACACTAACTGCAGTCTGTCGGAGAAGGACACTCTTCTCCGCAGGAGAGATAAGGTTATATATCGTGGCATTCAAGATGTTATTGATGGTGACTACGGTCACTGTTAATAATGTCTTGAACATTAGGAGGTGGGAGCTTAGGCTCCTGCCTCCTTATTTTTTGTCAAGAGGTTAAACACATCTTATACACATTAGACACATCCACTAGTACTTTTACTAGCACCACTACTAGCACTACCATTCAGTACTCAAGTGCATCTGCACTCAAGTGCATGAGTACATCAGTATTATGTACATGGTATATATGTGCTAGTACATGAGTACATCACTACTCAAAACTACCTGTCATTTCCCTGACATTTCATACCTATGTCTTCCCTAGTCCCAATGTCAAGTATTTATTTTATTATCTAGCCAGTTATGGCTAGTACATTTTCAAAGGAGAAATAAAAATGAAAAATCAGATTACGAATGAAATCTCAAAAGAAGAATTCATCCAGTCCTTAAAGAAAAGACTGGAAATCGCTTCTTCTCCTTTTGAAAGAAGAAGAATCGAAAAGAGGCTTGAAAGAGAGAAGCAATGGAAGGATTACAAATACAATCCAGATATTGTTCCTTTCTTCTAGAAGAGAATTGGAGGAGCTAACGCTCCTCCTTTTTCTTTTATTACTTAGGCAATTATACCTAAATCCAAAATCTCAAAAGGAGAGAATCATGGATACTGCTACTCTCATGGCACTTGGCTTTGAACTCGACTACAGTGATGAACTTACTGTTGAGGAGAACTCAAAGAGAGCAATCGAAGCCATTGTGAATGGAGATCTTTATGATGAAGATCCTCTGTTTGATGATGCAGCTCTGTATAATTACGAAGATTATGCAGAGGATTTCTAGAATCTAAAAATAGGGGAGCCTAACGGCTCCCTTTCTTTTTTTATTTAGAGGCTCTAGCCTCTTCCTACTCTGCCCCATTTCGACATGCAAGGAGGTTCGCTATGTCGATTTCCCTGTCCCACTTCCGCTACACCATTGATTTCCTCACTGAGGAAGATCTTCATGCGAAGGTGATGTCGATAGACATCTACCAAATGCCAGAGTCGCTTGACATTCTCGTCCAATGGTATGACGAGAGTGAAATGGAATACCGCTTCTTCCTCAATGAGAAGGAGACGATAGAGGCTCTGCAGTACGTTCATGAAACGAATTACGCATGCCATTTGCTTGGCAAGGGATATGCCGATAGGCAGATCTATGATGACAAGCGATGGGAGGAAGAAGAGGCTGCGAAGGAGGAGTAGCCCACTAAAGGAGTCTAGGAGAAATCCTAGGCTCCTTTTTCTTTTTTTAACTAGAGGCGATTACGCCGAAGGAGGAAATATGATTGCTACTAGTTATTATGCAAAGGCAGTGCATTATCCTGATACGTTTCGTATTGGCATTTCCTTAAGCAAGCCTAGCTACGCAGTTACCAACTGTGATTTGAAGTGGCTTGCACCTACTTGGGAAATGCTGAGTAGATATAAGTTAGATCACAATGAGAATGCCTATACTTTCAAGTATCTGGATATGCTTGCTAAGAAGGCTAAGACCTTGGAGTACCTTGTGGAACGTATGAATGTTATGGAAAAGAAGCAGAATGTGCTGCTGTTATGCTGGGAAGGACCGAATAAGTTCTGCCATAGGCATTTATTGGCAGATTACTTAAACCTACAATTTGGTACTCACATAATAGAGTTATAGAAGAGAGAAAGGGATGGAATGCTGTAGAAATACGTGTTCCATCCTTTTCTTTTTTTAACTAGCCAATCATGGCTTAATCTATATCAAAGGAGATTTAAGATGACTAACAACGCTTACTTGGAAATTCTTCATCGTGGACTTCGTGAAGATCCATCTCTTCTGAAGTATACAACTCCGGAAGACATTGAAATCTTTGAAAATACTGGTCGTTGTCAATACTTTGACGTTCTCTGCATGTGTGAAGATTACCAGCCTTTCGTTCTTCACTGTGTACGTTCCATTTCCAACTTTTCCTGCGATCTTGAATGGCTCTAGGAGGTCATTATGAAGTGCATTTCGTGGCAGGGTAGAACCTGCAAGATTGGATTCTGTGATGCATGCGTGACGTGCATTCACAATCCCAACAGAGATCGTATCCTTCCTTATCTTCAGAATATCCTTGCAAGGAGATTCTCTAAGATATGGGGAGAGGAATATGCAGAGATTGCATATTGCCAGACTGAACGCAAGACAGTCGTGGCAATGTATCTGCATACATTTGATCTCATCCACCGTCTCATTCTTGCGATCCGCAGTCTCTAAGGAGGTACACCATGAGACTTTCCTCCCGCTTTTTCGTGCTTCCCGTGTTCTCTCGTGCTTATGTCACCATACTGACACCAGATCACGAGAGCCTCTTTGTTCCTGCCACTGTCGTTGGCAAGGACATATCGCAGTCCGGAAAGATCCGTGAACTGGTGTGCTTTGAATACGGAGGACACCAGTACATGGCTCTTGTCTATCCTCACCTTCCCATGATTGCTTTCTATCATGGAGGCGAAGGCAAGAGATACATGGACTGCGAATGCTGGGGTCAATACCCCAAAGGTTCTCAGATGCAGATTCTAACTAAGATCTGCTACGAGAACATTCCTCGCTAAGGAGGAGCGAGAAGGCAAGGAGGGACCGAAAGGTCTCTCCTTGTTTTTTGTAATACACTTTATACACGTCTACACCGTCCCAGCCTATTATCTTCCTCCAACTCTCTCTTCAATATTCTTCCTTACGGCTTACCGTCTAGATTTCTTCTTATTTCCTTTCTTTTTTTAGATAGCGCATTAGCGCAAACCATCTAGATATAAGGAGAAATACTATGATTCGTACAGTTATTGGTCTTGGTCTTGGTGCACTGATTCTGAAAAAGGTGTCTCCTGACACCTATAACAAGACGGTAAATATTCTTTCTGACAGCATTGATACTGTGTCAGACATTACTACAGCAGTTAGGGGTGAAACAAAGGCTATCTCTTGCGAGATTGCCAAGGATGCCAGCGAGAAGCTGGCTGCTGTAGATCCCAAGGCTGTAGAGAGCCTTAGGGCTCTTCTCTAAAGAGACTAAGGGTGGACATGAACTTCATGGTTCGTGTTCCACCCTTTTCTTTTTTTATTTAGGAACGCTAGTTCCAAATCAATCTCTAGACATAAGGAGTATTACCATGTCGTTCGATTCTTCTCGTATTTCTGGTGCCTTCTCTGCCGCTATTGCCACTTCTGAAAAGAATGCTGCAATCATGGATGAGCTTCGCTCTCAGGCTCTTTCCTGCCTCGGCAGGAAGGTGACTCAAGTCTGGGTGGATTACTCCACTCAGAATGAGCTGTGCCAGTTCGTCCTTGGCATGATTAAGCAGTGCGTGAACTCCCGCAATTCAAAGTCGCCTGTTCATAAGGCGATTGGTCTTCCTCCTGTCTTCATCGACATGTACAGGAAGTATGCAGGCGTTGCTCCCTTCATCAGTGCCGATGGCACTCTGGTGGAAGGAAAGAAGAGGGATTGTGCCAAGACAATCGAGATTGTCAAGGCATTCTGCGATGGTTACGGTCTCTCTTATACGAACGAGGATTTCACTGACATCACGGATGAAAATTGGGAAACCTTCGTGGAAAAGAAGCGTGAGCTTCTGGAAGGCGATGAAGAGGAGTCTGATGAAGACATCCGTCAGGCTCTTCGTGAGAGCTTTGACTAGCTAGAAATAGGGGAGAGCTTCGGCTCTCCCTTATTTTTTAAATCTTAGGAAAATCACCTACGACTAGCACTAGGAGGTATTCAATGGCTAGACGTGAAGAGATTCTTCAAGGTATCGTGAATATTCCTGCAAAGCTGTGGGAATATGTGCATGTAGACAAGGATGAGAAGAGAGACATTAAAGAGCTTTGGAACCGTATGGTTATAAAGTTCTTTCATGGAAAGACCATGAGTCTCAATGCTTGGATTGAACGTATTAATCCTAAGCATCTCAACAAGATCTTCATGATCTTAGGCGTTACTGGCTGGATACTGGTCAAGACTGTAGGCAAGTTTGGAACCATTGAACTCAACTATGAAAAGCTTCTCAAGTGGGTAAGCGAAGAGGAGCTTAATTCGATAGTTAGAGAGTTCAAGATACGCAAGGCTATGATGTCTTCCAAGCTTCCTAAGACATTCTTCAAGACTAGGACTGTGAACAAGCATGGAGCCAAGGTTACTAGAGACGTAGGTCTTAGAAGGCTTGGCTTTGCAAAGTCTGGCTCCTGTCCCTTCAAGTATGACGTAAAGTATGTCAAGGAATATCTTGAAGAGATGGCTAAGGAAGTCTATGCAGACTATCAGAAGCCTCAGGAAGGGTATGAAGGAGAGAAGCCTACATATTCTGAAATAGTTGAATCTCTTCTGCTCTATGCAGGAGCATCCAAGGATGAACGCTATGTACTAGGCGAATGCATTTCCGACTCTAGAGGAAGAGCTATATTCGACTGCGTTCATAGAGTGTTCAATCCTATCTCCCACAAGGTAGCCAGAGCTATCGTGAAGTGTCCTGTCCAGAAGCTTACTACTGCTGGACTAAAGAACGTATATCTCTTCGTAGCAGAGATATTCGGAGACAAGCCTAAGACTCTCAAGGAGAAGATAGAGCTTGGAAAGCTTCATGCAGATAATAAGGAAATACCTGAATCTGCAGACCTTCACGAACAGATATGGCTTAAGAGAATCTATGAAAATCTGGAAGACACTGACCATTGGACAGTGCCTATCGAGGTAGATGCCACTGCATCTGCTGTCCAGATCATGGGTGTTCTCATGAACGACCATAACCTCATGAATTTAACTAACTTGATTAATCCGTATGTTCTGGAAGACTACTGGACTGTAGACTATCTTCCTCGGAAATATGTCAAGTTTGCAGTAACTCCTAGAATATATGGCTCTTCTGCCTCTCCTGCAGATCTATGGGATCGTCACCATCTTGAGTATACTCAGGAAGATGAGGAGAACATAGAAAAGGATTTCGAGAGAGGAGGAAGATTCTTTGCTCCTAATCTCTTCAAGGATACCATTCTCAAGTGCATTCCTGCAGAGACTAGGAAAGTGAAGATATGGAACGAGGAATTCATTGTAAACTGCTCTAAGTTCAAGGATTCTGAAGAGAGCAGGAAAGTGAAGATATATACAACCACTAACGGCTACTATAAGCCGTACATGGTTCATGAAAGAGAAGTGGACGTTAAGCAGTTTGTCAGATACCACTGCACTCTGCTAGTTCATAATCTTGATTCTCAGGTGATGAACTACATAGGAGCTAACATGAACTGGATTCTATGCAATCATGATGCTGCTATCGTTCATCCAAACGATGCTCATAGAGTCAGGATTCTCTATACATCTAAGCTCTATGAGATATACAAGAACAGACACTCTATCCTTAGAAACTTCATGGACAGCATAGGTAACACTAAGACTATCCGTGACGTTAACAGGGAAGAAGTGCCTCAGTTCTTTGGCACAGCTATGAAATAGCAGGAAAACTACAAAGGGAGGGACTCTTCGGAGTCTCTCCCTTATTTTTTGTACAGCTTTCTATTCAGAAATAATCCTGTAAAAAAATCTGTCAACCTATATGACAAATCTCTTTTTGAACCCTATTTTCCCTATAGCGACACTATACTAGATCCCCTATAGGAGGCTATCTAAATGAATCACTATATTCCAGTAGCTATCGTTGGAATGGGAGTAACTACTCCTCTTGGCTCTCTAGAATCCACTAAGGAATTCCTAGAAAAAGGAATGAAATGCTATAGAAAGCATGACGACTATCCCTATCCGTATGGTTCCTGTGGAAACATTCCTTCTTCAAAGATGGCACTAGATACTCTAGATGCTATCAAGGAAAAGGAAGCTCTATGGTTTGCTCCCAATACTGATGTCTACATAGGAGAGATCAGCACTCATGGAAAAGAACTAGAACGTGCATCAGACTTCTACAAGTCTTTCAATTCCAATGTTGCAGACACTGTAGCTCTTGCAAACAGATTCAGAGGAACAGTACAAGGCATATCTTCCGTATGCTGCACTTCCCTCTCCAACATCATAGCAGGAACTAAAGCTATTAGGCATGGCTATGCAGACATGGCAGTAGTAGGAGGAGCTAATGCACTAGACCTCAATACTCTTGAGTTCTTTAGAAAGATGCATTTGCTTACCAAGTATGAATGCAGACCCTTAGATAAAGAAAGAACAGGAACTGTTCTCTCTTCAGGCTGTGGACTGCTTGTACTGGAAAGCTACTATGATGCACTAGAACATGGCAGAAACATTTATGGCATCATAGAAGGCTTCTCTGAGCACACAGGAATGTCTAGAACTGCATCTTCTCCAGATGAAATATTTGCATGCATGAGAACTGCATGCTTCAACTTTGTTCCTTCTGCCATTTCAATGCATGCTACAGGAACTATAATGGGAGACGATGTAGAGATGGAGGCAGTAAAGAGACACTGCAAGATGTTTGAATGTGAAGAAGTTCCTAAGCTGTTTATCTGGAAGCAGACGCTAGGACATATGCTGGGAGCATGCGGAGCAGTGGAAACTGCTCTTACCGTACTTTCTGCTCCCAGCAACTCAATAGTCTGCATCAATTCGGTAGGCTTGAATGGACATTGTGCATCCATTTGCATACGAACGTCTATTTAGGCCTCTAGAAGGCTTTCTAAGGCATTTCCTGAAGTTTCAGGATAAATCATCCATGGAACTAAAAGAAATGCAGGAGAAGCCATTCTCATGCGAAATTAAAGTATATCCATGGCACTCTCTACTGGCATACTGCATGCGGCTGTAGAAGCCGCTAGGAAATCCACCTACAGGGTTAAACTTGGAGCAGTAGTCTTCAAGGGAAAGAGGATTCTGTCCACTGGCTGGAACCAGATACGCTCCTCTTCCCTGAAGCATAAAAACTATGAGAACTCTTTACATGCTGAACAATCGGCATTACTTGGTTTAGAATGGAAGAAGCTGAAAGGCTGTTCCATGCTTGTCGTAAAGATAAGCAGGGCTGAGGAAAGGCTTGGAAATGCATGTCCATGCGAGATGTGCAGAAAGCTGATGAACTATATAGGAATAAAGAATGTCTTCTACACTAATGAAGAAGGCGAAATCGTTAAATTGAAGGAGGACTAGATGTCACGCTACTACCGCTACGACTGCTGTGAAGATATTGACGATGACGATGAGGAGTTCCAGCTAAAGCAGAAAGTGCATAGGCGAGAACGAAAGCAGAAGGAGGCAAGGCATTTAGCCAAAATGAGAAAGGAAGCAAGATACCAGTACAAGCATGATAAGTTAATGAGAGACGTTGAAGGATTTGAAGCATAAGGAGAAAAGTCATGTGCTACGGAATGGGATGTCCATATGAAAATGCATATGGAGACTGTACATGGGGAAAGGGAGTTCCCTTTCCATGCACTGAATGGAAATATCCCGGAGACGATGACGAAGAAGACGAAGAGGAAATGATGGAAGAACCGGAAGATGAATTCGAGTTCAATGAAAGAACTGGAAGGAGCCATCATGAATCAGATTATTGATACTTTAATAGCTGCAGCCATAGCAGGAACTGGAGTATTCTGCTGCTTTATTCTTGCTCCAGTAGTGCTTGCCTTGGCATTTACATTCTTCTTCCATCTAGGTGGAGGAGATAACTAGAACTGCAATGCAGGCATGGCGGAATGGAATACGCAGTGGACTCAAAATCCATAGGAGAAATCCGTGAGGGTTCAAATCCCTCTGCCTGTACCATATGGGTCTATAGCTCAGTTGGATAGAGCATCAGCCTTCTAAGCTGTTGGTCGAAGGTTCGATTCCTTCTAGACCCACCAAATTTCATAGCCTCCGAAAGGAGGCTTTTTTATTGGAGCAAGCTATGAAATTCTATAAGTGGCCTAAGACTGCTTCTCTTCTGGATCTTGAAAAGAAGGATCCTAGACTATTTGAAATAGCATCTAAAGTAGATGGATGGACTGCAACTGAAAAGATAGATGGAGCAAACTTCTCCATTGCAGTAGACAAAGAAGAGGTACGGTATGCATCCAGAAATCAGCTTCTTAATCCTTGCGATAATTTCTTCGATCTTCATCTTCATTTGGCCCAAATAGAGCCGATAGTGAATGCAGCCAAGGAAACTGTTCTGGAAGGAGATCTGGATCAGCTTGTCATCTATGGCGAATACTTTGGTGAAGATGTAATGAACAGGATTTCCTATAAAACTAAGGGAGACTTTAGATTCTATTCAATGCTTACTGCCAAAGATGGAAATTTATTCTATTTTTCTTTTGGAGAACTAGCATACTTCTTTACCAAGCATGATTTAGGAGAATTTCTTGTTCCTATCATAGATACTTTTCCTTCACTAGAAAGTGCTATGAATTTGTCTCCAGAATTTCATTCTCTAATAAATCCTGAAGCGATGGCAGAAGGATTTGTAATACTTCCTGTAGCTGCAGATCCTGTAGCAGGAAATGATCTGCTTGTATTCAAATGCAAGAGTGAGAAGTTCAAGGAAAAGGTTTCTTATAAGAGAAAGAAACCTGAAGCCAGCAGTCCAGAAGAACTTGCTGTACTAGAACAGCAGAGAAACCTCTTTAAAGACTACATTACAGAGTCTAGAGCAGTATCTGTAATATCCAAGATGGGAATTCCTGAAGACATTCATGACATTTCTCCATTCGTAAAAGCTATGCTTAGTGATGCATGGGAAGAATTCGTGGAAGACAATAAAATAGAAGGAATGTCCTTAAAGAACCAGAAATTCATTAGAGCTCAAGGATCTCTTCCCTACAAGACAGTGCTTTCTGCACTGGGAACCATAAAAGGAGAATAAAATGCTACTGGCCACTGCAGCCACTGAATCCAATTTCCAGAATACCTTCAAGTCTTTTGGAATAGAAGCTAGTCCTATAGCCTTCGACATTCTGTCTTCAAGGCTGTATTCAAATACGACTTTAGCCATTGTTAGGGAAATACTATCCAATGCCTATGATGCAATGGCAGAAGCAGGAACTCTTGAAACTAAAAAGATAGACGTTCATTTTCCTGACATGATGGAATCTAGGTTCATTGTCAGAGACTATGGCAATGGACTGTCTGAAGAGGAAGTATTCAATCTCTATACTACCTTCTTTCAGTCAACTAAAAGAGATTCCAATGAATTCACTGGCTGCTATGGCCTAGGTTCCAAGTCTCCATTTGCATATGGAGATAGTTTCATGGTTGAATCCTTTCAGAATGGCATAGTTAAAAAATATCTTATGGCTAAGATGAATGGCTATCCTAAAGTTACTAAACTAGCTGAAAAGGAAACTGACGAAGACAATGGTCTTAAAGTCACTATTCCAGTTCCTGAAGGAACTAAGGATTTCTACTATGAATTCTGCAAGTACGTTAAGTATCAGCCTGACTTGGCAGAAGCTGTAAATGCCAATATTGAGTTTGAGCATGCAAAGTTCTGTAAGGAATATACTGACAGCTTCTGTACTGTAAGGCTTGCAATGGAGGAGAATCCATATAGGAATGCAGATGTCTATATTAAACAGGGAATGAATATATTTTCTTTTAAAAATGATCTGTCTACATTTGGATTCACTGTAGTAGTTGAAGTTCCTATTGGTACATTTGAAATAGTGCCTTCAAGAGAAGCACTCTCTGAATGTGAATCGAATACTAAAAACTTTGGAACAATTAAGAACTCCATTCAGAAGGTAATGGCTAATATTCTAGGAGAGTTTGAACCTCATTCTCTCTTTGTCTTTAATTCTTATCTTTCTGAACCAATAGCCAAGACATTAAGAGAAAAGTACTTTCCATATAGATCCTATGTAGCTGGATATACCTACTATAGGGATACTAACTCTATAGGAGTTCAGAGAACTTACAAGGAGACAAAGACACAGATAGCATATACTGGCTATATACCGGGAGTATTTGAAATAAAAAGCTATGTAAAGGATCCCTTCTCCATTAGCAATTCTTCAGTCAGAGATGACAAGCCAATGATAATTGTAGTTGGCAAGGAAAATGATCCTGACTGGAGCAAAGTAAAGCGAAAGATGTCCACCTATCCTGATTTCAAGGAACTGAACATCTGCGTAAAGGGATTCAGCTATGATTACTGGCAGAATCATGGAGGCATATATGAATATCCAGTATGCTATTATACGCTTACTAATGATACCGTAGTTCCATCTGACATAACTCCTAGAGATGCACTACAGTATCTTAGGAATATTGTATGGACATATAACAGTATACCTGAATTAAACTTTGATATTCAGATAATGCCTATTCATACATTTCTGAATAAGTTCAAGGGAACTGCTGTTCCTAAGCAAAGGAAAGCTCCTTCTGCTCCAGTAAACACTCTTGTAGGAGTCATGAAAATGACTAGCTACAATGATCCTGTTCCTACGTATTTCAGAGAATATCCATTATCTGAGCATTTAAATAAATGGAGCATACTTGGAGTTACCTTAAAGAAGGATCTTCCTAGTGAAGCAGACATGCGTGCTATATGCTTCATGTTTAATAATAAGACAAAAACTGTGGATGGAGATGTTGCAGTTTACAAGGCTCTTAAAAATCAAGGAATAGATGAAGACTTCAGAATGCATCATGTGCTTGTATTGTCGTCTAGAGGCTATAAGCAGGCACTAGAACTTGGATTAAAGCCTATAGACTTTAACAAGGTAATTGAAGACTTAAGAGCAATGCCTCTGCATTTCTATTTGCAGTCTTCATTAATGGAATTAGGAGAACTTAAAATAATTGACAGTCTGTTTACTGAGAATACGGATATAAGAAGAACAAGAAACATTAAGCTTCCTATTAAGCTTGTAAGAAGACTTAAGCAGACTATGCTGTATCGTATGCATAAATCCTATATGTCCATTGTATCCAAGATAACTAACAATACCTTGGATTATTCCCATGAAATTCAGTTAATTAAAACCTTTTTTGATAACTGTCCAAACGTAAAAATCTGCAAGTATGAAAACAAAATTGCTCTGCCTAGACTCCATGAATTTTATGGCTATCTATCCATGAGGCGAAGAAGCTATACCTTCCCAAGTACGGAAGAGCAGTACAGGCTTGCAGAATTCATCCTTAATAACCAATACCATCTGTAGGAGGTCAAATGACTTACATCAAGACAGACGGAATGCTTACCATCGTTCTTGACGGAGAGCTTTATTCCATCTCTTCTGACGAAGACAATTTTCAGAAAGTGTACAAGGCTGCAATCGAAGATGATGAAGCCTTTGTACGAAACTATTTTGAAGGTACCAAACTCATCATTCTTGGCACTGTCAAGATAAAGAATGGAGTTCCAGTTACAGAAGATGGCAAGGAAATTGTCAGCAGAAATGAACTGTCCAATTTCATTAAGCTTCTAGTAAAGCGTGGAATGATTTCAGAGAATGCAGACATTGAGCCTATTAAGCCGTTTCTCATAAAGGTTCTTCAAAACAAGTTTATCAACTGCCTTACTGAACTCTATGAGTTTTGCAGTGCAGGTGATTTTGAGATTACCAAGAATGGCAATCTTATTGCCTATAAGAAAGTCAATAAGAATCTTACTTCCTGCCATGATGGAGTAACTAAGCATGCAGTAGGCCAGTATACTGAAGAAAAGAACTTCGATACTGACCGTACTAGAACATGCTCCAATGGACTTCATTTTTGTTCCTACAGCTATCTCAACCATTTTAGTGGAGAGACTGTAATTGCAGTGGAAGTAGATCCTAGGGACATTGTAGCAATTCCAGAAGACTACAACTTCTCCAAGGGAAGGTGCAGGAAGTACAAGACTGTAGCTATTCTTGAGGAGAAGGCTAATGAAGCCATTAGGCTGAAGAAGCTTAGGGAATATGATACTATTGGAGATGCTGATCTTCTTCGTGCTGAAGAAGAAAAGAATGAAGAAGAATCTGATCTTCTTCCTGAAGATGGTGACTGTCCTAGGTATCTTACTGGACGCTACAAGACCCTGTACAAGTATACTAAGACAGATGGTCTTTCTGAAGCCCAGATTCGTAAGAAGATGGGTATTAAGAAGTCTACCTATGAACGCTACATGAGAAAGATGAATGAAATGATTCGTACTTACGGAGGCTAAAATGCAAGTATCAGTTCGATTTGGAAAAGACCAGTTTGTCAAGGTTCTCAATGACCAACTGAAATCTCTTAATCCCAATTCGCCTGAAGTTGATGAAACCAATCTTACCATGATTGGCAAGAAAGGCGAAGAGACTGTAGGTGAAGTGGATAATGTCGATCTAGTAGTAGATCTTCCTGTAGCCTAGGAGAAAACATGACTGCTTTAGAAGTGTATCTGATAGGCATTCTTGATAATATTCATGCAGTGCTTGCTTTTTCAATATTTGCATCCGTTGCAATCATAGGGGTTGTTGGAATAGCTGTTCTCGAATGTTGCCATGATACTTCTGATATTCCAGACGGATTTTGGAAGCGTGCTAAATGCGCTTTGCTAATATTGATGTTTTTGGTTGCGGGGAAGACTCTCTTGCCAGATACGAAACTTCTAGCAGCCATGTATATAATTCCGGCTGTAGTTAATAACGAGAAGGTTGCAACCATGGGAACCAACCTTCTCGAAACTTTAACTGCTCTTACTAATAAATGGATGAAAGAAGTAATAGAAGAAAATAATGATAAAAATGCCATGGAGAAAAGATCTAATGGAAGTAAAACTTCTATATAGCTATCAGAATGAAGAAGCTGCACAGCTAGGAGCATCATACTGCGTTGGAAAACAGACTCCTTCAGTCATTGGACTAGAAAAGGCTTTAACTAGCGGTCACTATTCTCTGGTAGAACATCTGCCATTGACATGGAGTGTCAGAGGAGTTTCCAGAGCTCTTCTGGCACAGCTGTCTAGGCATAGACATATTTCCCTTTCTGTAGAGAGTCAGAGATATGTAGCTATGGACAGTCCTGAATGGTATGTGCCTGAATGCTTTCAAAAGGAAGATGAAATAAGCAAGACATACTTTGGACTGCTTAATTTGATAAAGCAGACTTATGAACATTTCCTGAAAGAAGGAATAAAGCCTGAAGATGCAAGATGCGTACTTCCCAACTGCACTCTTACCAATTTTATACTTAGCATGAATGCCAGAGCTTTCATTGAAATCTGCAAGCTAAGGCTGTGCCTTAGAGCACAGAAGGAAATAAGAGATTTATTTAGACTGCTGAAAGAATCCATCAAGGAAATCTACCCATCGGTATACGAACTGTGCATACCAAACTGTCATACTTGTACAGAAGTATCTGGATGCAAGTTTAAGTAATAAGGAAATTGTAAAAATGGCTATAAACTATGTACCATGTCCAACTCCATTTTCTGCACAAATGCTTTATAAAAGGTGTCATGCATTTGGAG